>Ga0075122_10000902_pt1 | contig 22165 bp, 14 predicted proteins | sample AntAceMetag02UKB_FD_69790 | JGI IMG/M metagenome (GOLD analysis project Ga0075122, IMG submission 69790) | Saline lake microbial communities from Ace Lake, Antarctica - Antarctic Ace Lake Metagenome 02UKB | ecosystem: Environmental > Aquatic > Non-marine Saline and Alkaline > Saline | place...
GTAAAAGGTAGCCCAGTCAGAACCGCAGCCCCTGAAGATGAACCATTGTTTGTCAGCGTAAGCCTTCCGCTGACAAAAACTCGGTTGCCAATTTTAGTGTATATACAAAGTTGACTTCCATATGTGACACTAACAGCCGCACCCCCAAAAGTAATGCTTACATTCCAAGTCCCCTCTTCGTAACTATCCAAAGTATTAGCATCACTACTCGCAACCGCCGTAGCCGGGAACCCGATACCGTCCTTGATTTGCAGGACCGTGTTGTTGCGGGCTGTGGGGTTAAGGCCAATTCCAACCTCACCCGTATCCCCGCTAACCACCAGCTTGGTAGTGTCAACCGTAAAGTCGTCACCCGCTGCTGCGGATAAGGCAACATTAAACACCCCGCCTGTGTCAACGGTTAGGGAGCGTGTCGCAAATAACGATGTGGCCCCGAGGTCAAGACTTGTGCCGGTTGCTGCGCCGATTTCAGGGGTTACGAGGGTGGGGGTTGTGCTAAATACCGCTATGCCTGTGCCGGTTTCGTCGTCAAGTAAAGCCGCAAGGTCAGCGCTGTTAGATATGTTCAATCCCGACACAATACCGCCACTCGCATCCATGACCGTGCATCTCTGTCCATCAAAGTGCATAGAATACCCGATGCCGAGAGAGAGGTCCTTCGGTATCATCCTGCGAGGTGTTCCGGCATTGGCAGGATCAAGGTACAGATTAACCGTCACCGCCGCGCTGTGGGTATTTACGTAGATCACAGAGACTATGCTGATTGCCGCGCCTGCCGTGTAAAGAACTGTCGGATCTGAATTAGATAGCTGGCCCTGTGCGATGTTGGTGAATGTCGAACCTACAAGGCCATGCACAGTGTAATCGACCACAGCGTCTACGGAGGCCCCACCTTCCAAAGTATCAGAATTATCTAAACACACCATCGCGTTTAAAGGCATCGTCCACATCAGCACGATAAGAATTGTAAATAGTATTCGTTTCATCTTAATCTCCTATAAGGTACCCATTGCCATTGCTTTTATTGCCGCTGTGCTGGCCGCTGCTGCTTTGGTCAGGGCATCTGCCGCCGCACTTGACGCATCCGAGGCTTGACTGGCCACATTTGCCGCTGCGGTTGAAGCTACCACTGCTTTTGATAAAGCATTACTGGCCGCATCACTGGCCGTAGCGATAGCCGCCGGGTTAAAACTGACACTTGCCCAAGCCATAATTTACTCCTGTTTGTTTTCTATTTTTAAGACTCTAATGCTCGGTTCAGTCGCAATGGCTGTTTTTATAGCCTTCCGCATACCCCGAACCTTGCGTTTCCAGTCACCGGGATCATTATAGGTCACTTCTGTTGTCACCGTGTATGTAACCCTCTTCTTTTCCATTTCACCCTCCACGTTTCTTTTCAAGCAGTTCCGTATAAAGTTTAACATATTTCTTGACCTCCTTACCCCTGTCAAAGTTCTCTCTGGCATACTCTAAGGTCTCTTCTATGAGGGTACTGCCTTCTGCTGTAAGGTCTTTCCAGCATCTTTCAAGCTGTTCTGCTATGGAGTGCAGATCAAACGCCTTTGCATGGTATTTGGTATAATCTCCGTTATAGCTTACAACAGGCGTACCCATTGCCATCATTTCCATTGTAACTCTGGAGGCAATTCCTGAGTAATTATTATTGAAGCCGACATCGGCCCCTTTCTGAAATGGAAAAAGATTATTGTTTGCTAACTGAATGTTCTCACAAGATCTCTCTAATTCCCTGAGATGCGCTCTGACAAACAAATTCCTCCACTGTTGGATTGGTTCCAACAAAAGACTGTAGATGTTTAGCTCTGCAGTTGGGATTTTCTTTCTCAAGTACGGCATCGCCCAAACAATATGGGTCGGCAGTTTCTCAACTCGTGGCGTATCGCAACTGATGATTGCAGGATGATTGTCGTACGTCCAAGGGTGGACATCTTTAACTCGTTCTAAATCAATGCTATTCGGAATGTAATGACACCTACCAATTCCATCTTTGTCCACCTTCTCGTCATAAATCTTCATGATGTCATATTCATGAGTATTGATACAAACCGTAGCATCCATGTCCCATAACAAACTAACATGAGTATTCAGGTTCCCACCGCTCTTTGTCCATTCTTTGAGTATCAAATGTTCACTCGGCCCATGAAGAACAGCGACTCTTACTTTCGTTTTTGCAAATTCATTTAATCCATCAGGAAACTTGGCATGCAACACCCAGATATCAGCTTTCTTTGCCTCGTCCCATGTGATAGGGGTCAACCAATCATCAACCCATTCCTCTTTAATTTTCTCTTCATTGGGCTCCCCGAACTCAGACTGTAGGCCCTCTGCACGTTCCGCTTTTATCTGGTCCTTGACGCTTTCATACATGCCTGAGATGCGAGGACCCCACGAGGTCCAATGGACAATAAAGGTCATTAGGGAGCCTCCCGTTCGTTTTCGTAATAAGTATCTCTCATTTTGTTCCACCAATTTGGCCATGTAGCTGGAGATCCTGTATGGTCAATCAAAACACCAATAGAACCGAATTGAAACTTGTGCCTGTGATCACCTACAGCATTTTTTCTAACAATCTCATTCCATATAAATCGTTTAGGTTTTAAGTTTCGATAAAAATAATACAAGGTACCCATTATTCTCCCCCCGTAGGGGAGGTCTCCCTCCCCAGTTAAAAGGTTTATGCCTCAGCAGCCGTGGAGTACCTGTACTTAATGTCGCCAGCAGCCGTGTAAATAATCTCTCTGACGGCAAAACTACCAGATGCAGGAATACTCTTGATCACAGTCGAATCAAGGACTGTAGCCTTTGACGCAGCATCACTCGCAGTAGCCAAAGCAGCAGCCGCAGCAGTAGCAGCGTTAGAAGCTACTGTTTCAACAGAAGCTACAGCAACAGTAGCATTGGATGCTACAGTCTCAACAGAACCTACAGCAGTCGTATTAACTGCAATGTTAGACGCATTAGCTACAATAGCTGTCGAAAAAGCACTAACATTAGCCGCCGCCGCACTCGCTACACCAGCTTTAGAAGTTGCCGAAGCAGCATCAATCGCAGCAGCAGATGCTACAGTTTCAACGGAATCAATAGATACAACAGCATTAGACGCCATTGTCTCAACAGAGGCTACTCCAACCAACGCATTAGACGCTACAGTTTCAACGGAAGCAATAGAAAGCACATTCTGTGAAGCCGCCGCAGCCGCCGCAGACGCTATATCAGAAGCTCCACTCGCAGAAACAAGTGCATTAGACGCCACAGTCTCAACAGAGGCAATAGAAAGCACATTCTTCGATCCCTGTGTAGGATCAAAACTAAAAGATGACCATGCCATAATAAGTTACCTCCTTTCCAGATTATGATACCGACTTTCTACAAACTGATAAAATCGGATTTTGGTAGCTCGAAGTCAGCGACTCCAGTAAATGGTTTCTAAGACTTACATCTATAAAGACTTTCTTTAAAAGGCCTTCCAATTCTTTTGGCCCATATTCTCTTACATGGTTTTCACTCTTTCTGTACCTGGATAATCGGTTAGGGGTTGACAAGATTAACTGGCCGTTTGGTTTGAGCATATTCTTCGCGTTCTCTAAGGCTCGCTTGTCATATTTTAAATGTTCGATCACATCTATCATGACCACAAAATCAAATTCCTGGTCGTCAATGCCTTTCTGGAGGTCTCCGTAAGCGAACATCAGAGACTTGAGGGGAAATACCCTCTCTGCGAATCGAAGCGCGTCCCTATCAATCTCATAGCCTGTCACAGCTTTTGCGTTGTAGGTTAGCAAGTGAGTTCCAAACCCGGTGCCACAACCTATATCAGCTACAGATCCCCGGACTATCTTTGAGACCTGTTCGTAGATATCGAACTGTGGCGAAAGGACATATTTTAATCGGTTCCAGATGATGCTCATGATTCTGCGTCCTCGTCGAATTTGACTACTATATGCTTATCCGCATCCAACCGTAGACTATCTATCTGATACTCTCCAGATGTTGGTTCGGATTTGATTGTAGTATCCATCTCAGACTCCAAACTGGTGATCTGTGCTTCCAGTTCGGTTAAAGTGGTAGTGTCAGCCGTGGCGACATCAACCACAGTCCCGGTCGTAGGCGGAAGAACCTGCATAGTGCTGTCCTTCAACAGCCATGCACTATTGGTCAGTTTGTTCACCCAAATAACCGAGTAATCATAGTGAGCGTCCGCGATAGTCGGATCACGCTCCCTGATTAGGGTTTTCTTTGTCGGTAATAGTAAGTCCCATTGTATAGTCATTGTTTACCTCGCATCCGTAATATCCGCACTATTTTCCATGAAGTTATCAATATACATGATCTCGTTAGAATGAGTGTTCTGAATAACTATTTTGTTCACCTGGGCCGTACTTGTTCCATCGGTGCTTGAAAGATTTTGTGCCCACGTAAAACCATTCTGGCAAGCCCAAAACTCAAGCTCTGCATTCGCACCCGTACCTTGTTTGAAACGTAATTTGATATAGAATATATTTGAATGTGCGCCAACTGTTTCGGCGGCGGTTAGAGTTCCCCCTTCTGCTTGGACTTTCACTAAAGCATCATGGTCTTGCAACATGGTTCCCAATAACGTGGAACCATTATAAAAAAACACAAGGTTTTCTAAAGATTCATTATTGTCATTAAACCGCAACATGAACGTAATCCAAGTTTCAGCCCTGGCGGTTACAGCAATAGACACGGACGCATTATTGCCAGTAGGAAATTCTAAACCCTCCGAGCCTTCCATCCCCCATGTTAAATCATCAAAATCAGGGGAACCGGCTACCGTTGTCCAGTCATCGTCATCAGCCTGTGTCTCAAAGCCGTTACAGTGGACATAGGAACAACTACTTGCCGCAGGAGTAACCGCAACCCCGGCCACTTTAGCCGAGGCCGTTCCGCATACCTTTGTAGGGTTACTAACCCCCAGCACTTTCCCGGCACCGAGAGCAAGGGCGGGGAAGATCAGGAGTAGGCATAGTCCTAATAGTAATCGTTTCATTATGGCACCTCGACGAAAGTGTAATCAGGATTGAAATAAAAATAATTGTCGGCAATTACGAAACCCAAGATCTGCACGATGTCTCCTGAATCGCTTGGAGCCGCATAAAGGACATCCCCCGCTGTTCCGTCACTGAGGTACACTATATCACCCATTACCCCGGCAAAGGCTGAGTCATCCCTGATAGTACCTCTCAAGAGCAACTTGCCTGCCACACCATTCCCTTTGCTTTCAAGGGCAATTCCCATGCCAGGGTGTTTGACTGCGGCATTGGTTCCAAGGGCTTTCTTCCACTCATTATCACCTGCATCTGGATAACAGACCTCACCAAAGATCACATCCTCACCAAAGGTCACGGTTATAATGTCCCCGCTTGCCGTGTCGTCACTCGTTAGGGTTGTATTGAATACTTGATTCTTTTCATTATATTCTAAATCACCGCCAAGCTGAGGTGAAGTATCACTTGCTAAACTTGCAATATAATCAGATCCATCAACCGCGATTGACAATACCCCTGTGGTGGTAGCATTTTTTAGAATCCCCGTGGACAATGCACCGAGTGCCTGTTCCGCAGTCAGTGTCCCGTTTGCAGTTTGCACAATGTATGTTGCCCCTATAGGCGCTGTAGCGCCTACAATAGCTACCTGTTCCCAATCAGCCGCCCCCGCCGTATTATCAATAAGCAGATACCACTTATCATTGGTCTCATCGACCCACAGGTAAGGCACCCCAAAATCATCGTCAGTGACCGTAGGGGCCGCAGTCTTGCGGATAAACGGAACCTTGGACGCATCCCAACCCCTATCATCCCATGCGTAAACCCCGCTGAAACTAAGCAGGCAAAATATGATTGTGAAAATCAGTATAAGTTTTTTCATGATTCGTCTCCTTCTAATGTAAAATTCAGCATTTACGTCAACCTTTTATTGTACCGCAAGGATAGCGGTTACGGTAATAGTGTCCGTTGCGGATGTCTCTGTGACCTTGATCGCTGCTTTTCGCACCAGCGATATATTGAAACCGTAGATATGTTTTCCATCACCACCAGGCCCGCTCGTCCTGGTGAACGCTGTCACGATGTCGTTGGCATTATTTGGCTTTATGAAAGCGGCGACTGCGGCGGTTTCGTCATTAGTTCCAACCCACTCAAATTTCCCGGTCCCATTTCCGGTGAGTGTAATCTGGAGCGAGGCGTTACCTGCCAGCTTTCTAAAATCGAATACGCGGGAATTTGTATCTTCACCCGCAGCGATTTCCTCTGCATCAAAGATCGTCTCTATGGTTGTTAATTTGTTGTAATCCATCGTGCCCCCCTTGACTCCGGGACCAATAAAAAAAGCCACTACGGAGTTGTTGCCTCCATAGCGGCTTTAAAATTTATCCCCTGAGTGATCAGGTCAGGGAGTGATTGCTTTTAGTTATTGGTTTCTTCTTCTTATCTCTCTTTTTGTAGGCTTAAAACTACGCCTGATATCTCTTCTAATAGTCTTCCATGTAATATAAGGAATGATCCCTACCAGCTTTTTTCTCTTGATTCGTTCATTGTATTCTCTAACGTCCTCTAAGATATCCGCCCAATCTGCCTTGGTTCGGTCCTCTGTGGGCTGAAGCATGAATTTCTTAATCTGGCTGTTGATCTTTGTCTTTCTATCCCTCCATGCCTGTTCCTGCTTTCTTTCAGCCCACTTCTCTTCCCGGATCTTTGCAATGGCCGCTGGGTTGAACGATAAACCCCTGAGTATTGCGTCTGTCATGTCTGCTTTTACCCTGTCTTTACCGTAGAATATGGGAGCATTGGTTCTGGTTGTAAGTCCCTCCGTAGCCTCTCTGTACGCCTTAAACGGGGCTCCTACGGCCAAGGGGGATATCTTCTCTATGCCCTTGCTGATATTGCCCTGCATGAGGTTCTTACCACCGTCATAGAAGTCCATTATCACGCTACCAGGAGCCCCTAAGACATCCTTCCATGATGTAGGTAGGTCAGTTACCCCTATCTCAAGAGACCCCTTCAGGTTCATGCCTATAAGCCCAAATCCACCGAACCGGGCCATGTTTTCGGCATAGTCTCCAACATTGGCTTCAAGCCATTTATACATATCGTCTTCTGGATCATCCAAATCAAAGGCCATTCCGATCGCTTTCATAATCAAGTCAAACCCTACCACTCCCCCGGCTCCTGCCAGAACAGCGGGAGAAAGAGCCATATAAGAGAAGGCTTTACCGTGTTTGGGTGTCCATCCCGCTCCCCATAAATCTTTCATGGTCAGCATATAGTTGTGGGAGAATGTCTTAAACACATAAAATGCCTTCATTACATTGGCCGCAGGGTGACTCCCCCTTGCAATCGATGGATAGTTTGCCTTACCGTAAGTCGCATGACTTTGATCTGATATCTTCTTTGCTAATGCCAACATCTCGTCATGGTCCGTCCGGCCTTGTTCCTTGAGTCCTAAGTAGGCCCCTGCAATCGTGGAAACACGGTTTAACTGTTCTGTAATCCCAAACCCCAGCATGGACCAATCAATGAGCTTATCCCATCCCCGGCCTGCTTTGCCTCTGAGGACTGCCAGCGCCTCACGATTATACTGGGCATTGTGCCATCCCTTGTTATGGATCTCATCAAACAGGAGCTTGATATCAGCGGGTAACGATTTCACATTCCCGAACTTGTACGTCCCATAGAGCTTCCCGGCCTTTACGATATGCCCAAAGGTCTTATGAATGGGTATTTTCCCGAAACCCTCCATGGCAGCCGGTACACTCGTCACCATGGCCGTTAAGTTGATTAAAGGTGCTGACACCCTGCCTCCAAGGTACTTGAGGACTGCGATGCCTTTTATGGTCCCTGTAAGCCTGTCAATGGCTTCCTCATTTCTCAGCATGTGCTCCATGTAGCTCTTGCCCTCTTTAAAGGCGTTTTCCTGATTTACAGGGTCCACACGTCTTTCTTCTACAAAGTCAAGGTAATTCTCATAAGTGGTGTCTTCTCCCTCTAATGCCTGAAACTGTTTCCAGCTTATATCGGTCCCGGTGAAATGAGCCAGCATATCACGGGCCATGATCTTCTTTGCTTCGCCCGCTGATACTCCCTTGGCATACTTAGCAAGGGCGATCCCCGGATCTTCCTCATATCCTTCCCAAACATCTATACCCTTGGCGTCAGCCCTCTGTATCATGTGAGCACGGACCCCGCGCCCTTTAATGATGTTGGATACCTGTTCAACCAGGGCTTTCGCAAATACGGCCTTGGTTTGGGTGTCCACATCTACCGCAGCCTGTTCAAAAGCGATGGCCTTGGCAAGGCGGGTCTCAAAATAGGAGCCCGGATTCTGAAAATGCCATACCTTCGGTCCGCCCTTTCCTTGGCCTTCAGAAGAATACCACTTCCCACCCATCCTTTTAAAGAGAGGGGTCAGGGTCTTAGGCGCCGGACCTGTAACCATGAAATCACGTTTTCCCGGTCCCCAGCTTCTATCAACAGGCGTAAGCCCAAAATCTTTTAGCTCAAATTTATTTGTCCGGATTCTCTGCAAAGCCTCATTGATAATGGCCTCTTGAGCTATCACCTGTCCGGCCATCTCAAACACGTCTTCAGGCATCTTCTTTTGTTGTTTAAATGTGGTCGTATATCCTTGGCCTTCCTTGCGTGAAGCCCATCCTCTCGCAATGGTCTTAACATCAAAGTGCTTTCTAAGGGGGTGAGATCCCTTCTTTTGGGCTAAGACCACGAATTTTCCAGGCGGTCGGACACGGGGCATATAGAAACCCCTGATAGATCCCATCTTGGCAAGGGCAAGTTTCAGATTAACGGAGACCGCCTTACCATCCACGTTCACTGTCTCGGTAGGCATCTCCATTTTCAATTCTTTGTAGTGAGACTCTAAATCCCGTAAGGCCTGAAAGAGAATGTTGAAACCGTTGTTCGTGATTCTCCTTGCGCCGATCAGGGAATTAACCGCTTGGTCTGAGGCCCCTGCCTTGCGGTAATCATTAGCCTCTGCCTGTATCATGGCTTCTACGGCCTGTGTTTCAGCATCTATGGTGCCGCTTATGAAGGTGGCAATAGGGGTCTTATGGTCCTTGACTCCGTATAGATCCCAGCCTCCATCTAAGTTTTTGGCTATGCTGTACCCTATGCCGTTCTGATCACGCTTTTTGAGGTACTTTGTCAGCTTCCGGTATCCGGCCTTGTCCTGTTTCCTGAACGTGTCCAACTCAACGGTGTAATAGTGACCATCATTTGCCATGGTGATCTCGTCAAGGATTATGTGCCTGTTATCGGTGTTCTGGAGGCCGTCATTAAACACCCTGCCCATGGCTGCGACTCTGTGGAAGAAGTGCGCCGGCACGGACAAGAGCCTTTCCCATGACTTGAAATCGGTCTTACCCTTTACCATCTTGATTTTTGTGATATTCTTTATTGTGTCCCACAGGGCAACCGCGTCTTTCGGGTGTTCCTTATCAAAGGTCTTCTCTTCCTTCTTGACCTTCTTCTCAACCGCCTCCCGCTTTGCCTCTGGCTGGGCTGAGATAAACTGTTTCAAATAGTCGTCTGCCCACTGGTCTAGGTCTTTTTTTGGCATCTCCACACTGAAGCTCGTACCCTCCCCGTCCTTGACTATGGGAGTCTTGGCGAACCGTGTCTGCCCCTCAAACAGTACGCTCTCACGCATTTCCGGGGTTACTTCTATGCTGTGGACGGATTCGGTTGTTGCACTTTTCAATACACTATCCAACCATTTTTCCCCTACTTGGATAGCTTCTTCTTTGGTATCATATGAATCTTCTACTAATGTTTTATAGTTCTCTCCATCCTGAATGATAATGAAGTATTGACCCTCCTTCTCCCCTGATCTTATAGGAACAGCCTCAACTTTTGCATTTTTAGTAAAAACCCTATTATCTCCTTCGAGAGGCGCACCCACATCAATCTCACTAATCCCGGTTGTCGCCCCCCACTGCTTACCATACTTCTTCAAAAACCCCGGTAAAAGCTCATCATAGAACGACCTCATGCCCATACCACCGATGGACAGGTCATCACCCTTGACCGTACCTGAAGTATCCTTAGAGGCTACTATCTGCTGTGCTATGGGCTTGCCTACTACGTCTTTTAGGGTTACATCTTTGCCTGAAATTGTAGATGTTCCGGTTAGTGGAACGATGTTGTTGAATACATCGCTACCCCCCCTTGATGCTATAATGCGAACACTCCCCTTAGGAAAGGTGGTATCGTGTTGGGGTGTCCTCTCCCACCGAAGCTCATCCACATTCTGACGCATGGCCTCATTGTAGCGGTCAATCTGATGAGACCCTTTTGTAAAAGCCACCTTGTCAAACCCGTTTTGTGCTGCGTATCTCAGCATACGCTTTAGGGTGTATTCGTGCCAGTTTTCGAGGAAGGGGGCTTTGGGGACGCCATAGCTCTCTCGATCATTAACGACAGCATTATACCAATCCGTATCTTTAGAAGACCACTCTCCAATGGAATGGCGCTCAAGTTCTTCTTTGCGTTGTTTTTCTGCTTCCGATAAGCCCTTAAACCCCTTCTCCTTAGCATCCTGCAACCAATCGCTCTGAATTTCCTCCAAAAACAGCACACGATTACCCTCAGAGTCGGTTCGCTCGTTCCATCGGACGTGGGCTAAGACGTTGGGTTCGTCCCAGTGTTGGGATTGGTAGGTTTCTAAGCCCATTGTTGTTTTTTGAAGTTCCTGGTATCGGTCTTCCTCTTCAGAGGTCAACGGCCTTTCGCTGTCGAGTTTAGCCAACCTTTTTCTCTCAGCAACAGGTGTCGGCAACACAAAAAGCATTTCCCGGTAGCGCTCGCCGCCGGGGAGTTGGTATTGGGAGAATTTTGTGGATGATTCAGGACGTTCTTCTTCACCCAACACTACCTCTGGTTCTGAGAATACTTCGTCAGTTTCTTCAAAAACAGACCATCCATCCCCAGCTACGCTTATAGTTAAGGTAATTTCAGTACGACCATTTTTATATAATAGTATAGGCCGACCTTCAGCATCAGTCTCATTACCGCTGTCATCAATAACCTCATCAAACTGTTCTCCATATTCACGAGCTTTGTCTAAAGATGTTTCACGAAGGTCATCAAGGTATTCTTTTGAAACTTTCCCCTCACCCTTCACCACCTCCCGCACCTCAATATCATTGCTCTTCAAAAACTCAAGGAACGCATCACGGTCTATCTTGCCGTCCTTCTGGTTGTCCTTCAGCCACTGCTCAGTCCCCATCCATTTGAGTTCTGCGGGCTTGACCTGCTTCTTTTGCAGCCACTTTGTAAGGCTCTGCACCTTGGCGGGCATCTCTTTGATATTGTCCTGCACGGCCTTGATTAGCTGTGAGTGAAAGGGTTCGGCGTAGGTTCTGCCTTGCTTCCTGGTAGCCACCGTCCCCCCGGTATCGGGAGCGCCCCGAGTGACAGCATTGACAACCATACCCTTAATCTCAGCCGCAGACAGGTCAAACTTAATCCCCGCCTTTCTGAGCATCTTCCTCACCGCTGCAACTATCTTGCGCCATACCGTTTGAGGTAGGGTCTCGTTTACGATACTCTTTGAAATCCATTCATCAACGGCCTCTACGCGTCCCTCTTGCGTGTTAAGGTCAAGGTCATAGTCTGACCCTAATGTTTCCTTGATGGCCTTCTCGTTGGCCGTATAGACCTTATTCAGGGTGTTACGGTAGTCTTTGCCGAGGGTCTTGAAGATGCCGTAGTGGAACGCCTCTTCTAATGCCACGTTCACCACGTCTCGCTTGCTGTTCATGGCATTGGCGAATAGGTAGATTACAGGCTTCCCGTCTTCCTGAGTGAACACGCCTCTGACCGTCTGCTTGTCAGGGTCTATGTCAAAGCGTTTCATTCGGTCGGGGCCAAGGTTTTCAACCCCTGGCAGGACGTTTACCTTCACACCGGGGATGGTGAGTTGGTTGTAGATACCGTTGACTATGGTTTGTACTGTCTTTAGGGGTAGGCCTTTGGCTTTGGTGGGGGCTACGGACAATCTAGTTTGACTACCCAACCTGGCGTCACGTCCCTCGGGGGTAAGGGACCCCTTACTATACATGCCCGGTAATTGCCCATCCGACCATGACCTTTCATTATCTATAATGTCTAAAACGCCCAACCCTCCTAAAGGTTCCGATACCAGCCCCTCGATAAATTTCCGTCTTACGTTGCTTCCGGTATCATCCTTTATTACAATGGATGCACCATTGGTCTGCTCTGCAAGTTTTAATAGATCAGCAGAGGTCTGTCGCATAGTCCTTCCTTTAACAAAGGGAAGGAATGCCACGGGATTATTCTGCCTGGTCATTAGCAGGACGCCGTCTTCATTATTCAGCATATTCTTGAAATACGCCTGGGCATGATCTGATTTTAGAATTTCATCTTGCGGATTGAACGCCCTCGCTGTTCTGCGTTTGACTTTTTTAAGGAGGGTTTTTCGTAATACTGGCTTTATCCTATGAGTAGCACCAACCCCGGAAGACGTTAGGCCGGCATATTTTTTACCTCCAATGATAATTGACTGTGTGGGCATTCCTGCGATGGCAAGGAGTCTGTTTAAATCCTTGGTTATCGCAGCGTCTTCGTTGGAGTTTCTTGTACTGTATGATGGGTGATTGTGGGCGAAATAAACCTTGGCTACACCAGGGATTTGTATGGCTCTGCCTACAACAATATCGGGGAATACGGCACCGGCGGAGCGACCGCCCTTAGAATGTTCGTGGATTTCAAGGATAACACCGTTTTTGTCAACGGCTACGGAGTAGAAATATTCGTCTGGTTCCGTTCGGAGCCTTGCGAGGAGGGATGCGAGGTCTTCGTTATTTGTGACCACGTTAGATTGTGCTCTGATTCGTCCGGATGTCCGATATCGCACCCGTGTTGCACCGGGTAGGGAACGGCCTTCTTTGGCTTTGGTGAGTTTGATTTCTTTTGGCTTTGCTGTTTCATATACCACCTGCTCATTGTTGGGGGTTTCTATTCCTTGATTAAACAAATCCCCTTGTTTTGCGCCGAAAAGGTCTTGCTGTTTACCTACGTTAGCAGGCTTTACACCCTTGTCGGACTGGAATACGGGTTTTTTACCTTTCTTGGTGAGACCCTTTCTTTTGGCCTCATCCTGTGCCCTGGCTAATCTTTCCTTTTTGGTCAGTTCCTCTGGCTTTAAAAGAGGTGTTTCGGGTTGAGGTCCAAAGAGTGATTGCTGTTCCTTGAACATCCAGTCGAGGTCATCTATGGCGTCTTGGTCGTATTTGCCTTTTTTGCCTTCTCTTTCAAGACGTTCAATCTCTGCTTCAACTCGCTCCACTTCTTCCGCGAGGCCAGTTCTTGCAGCTTTTTCAATTTGTCCTTCGGTATATCCGGCATTTTTTAACACCTCAGCATATTCATTATAATACTGTTCATTTATAGAGTCAAGAGCTGATTCAACAATTTGGGCCTGTTTTACCCCTAAAGGTTTATTTGTGAGAGCTTTTTTGATAGCGTTAAGCGCGCTCACCTTTGTCCACCCTTGGTCTTTAAACCATTGTGGGTAGCTGGATTTTTGGCCTATCCATTTCTCATCTAAGCCTTCGCCGGTTCTGATTTTCCCCCCAGGCTCCCCACTCTCCAGAATGCCCATTTCTGCTTCCAGGCTTATACGTAAGTCGTCGCTTATATCTATGGTCCATTTGGTTTGAGCGTCTTTCTTCGCCTTTTTCGCTTGAGTAACCTTGTAACCCAATCCACCATAGGTATAAGGTTCCCCCTCCCCCTCCCGTGCGATATCGGTGGGTGTTTTTACCTGCTCGGGGGCCTTCTTCTTTCCTGCCTCACTTTTTAACTGCCCTGCCCACGCAATCTGTGCTTTTTCGGTTTCTTTTATTCCCTCTGTGAATTGCTTTGTCTGTGATATTTCCTCAAATGTTTTGGGATTAGGGGTTCTTGCATTACCAACCCAGGCATCTTCAATAGCCTCCATCTCAGTTTTGTATGTTCGGTCTCCAATAAATCCACGTTCATCCCAATCCGTTATTTGATACTGCCCTTTGTGCTTGGTGCTTTTTGCAATGATAACACCACGCTTGCCGTCCGGTTTCGTTAGGACTATCGGTACATTGGGATAATCCTTTTTGTATTGTGATAGGATTTCTTCTCGGGCTTTCACGATAAGGGTACTGTCTTTCTTGGTTTCTTCCGGTGTCGTCTTAAAGAATGGATCTGGCCCATACTTTTCCTTCATATCAGCACGGAACTTCTCATATTCCTTTGTAGCAGGGTAAAAATCAACCTCCCCAACCACCCCACCAGCATCAATCAGTTTTTGCTTTGATTGCTCGACAAGGGCTTGCTTGGTAGTGCTATCAGGGTCTTTTGCGAGGATTTGAACGGCATTGTCGTACTCACGTTGCCGGGTGTCGAGGGTTGTTTGATCTGGTATTTTTGGTGGGATTACTTCGTCGCTATCACCTTCCCGCCCCGGCTTAACACGGTCCCCTTCGGGGCCTCTTTCCACCAATCCCGGAGGTTGTTCCCCCCGTTCTGCTCGCTTGCCTTCCAATTCACGTGCAGCTTTGTCGGCTTGGAGTTGTTCTTCTGCGGTTGCGGCTGTTTCTCCTGTGCCATAGCTAAAACCTCCTGTAAAATTTACAAGTGTACCGTCTGGCTTTTTACCTACGATAGGATTATTTTTAAGATAATCGTTTGCGGAAGACATTGCAAGGGCTATTTCTTCTTTTGTTTCTCCCTCAAACCAGAATTCATCTCCGTGTAACCTATATGCAGGTTTATCAGAAGCCTGGTCTAATGCCTCACCTACCGATTTAAGCAGATCATCTCCAGCTTCATGTCCCAGGTTATCATTGACCCATTTCAAACTATCCACATCAATAGATGTTTGCTGTGGGAGCCGTTCAGTTTCTTCAAAAGACCGCTGATTACCAATGCCCGTAAGGTTGTCAGTAAGAAGCTCTCTCTGCATCTCTTCAGGCGTCATCTGGTCTATGCGTTTACGCAGTTCTAGGTCTTCTCGGCGTTCCACAACCCCCACATCTTCCACGTTATCCACACCAGGAGGCACGGGCTCACCCTTGCCCTTGTCAGGGGGTAGGGTCGGGGGCTCGTCGATTCTCGTTGGTTTCACGCCGTCTCCGAGTGTAATAGCCTCCTCACCTGTGGGTAGCTCATTCAAGGGGGCTTCCTTGGGGACCTCTCCTTCGGTGAGTCGCCTTTGCAGGCCATAGGGTTCATCTTCCTTTAGCCCTTCCCCTGGTATCCAATCAGGATCTTGTATTTCCTCCATGTCAATAATGTCTTCTTGCTGTGGGGTTTCTTCGAGCATGGGTTTGACACCCTCAAGACCCTTCTTGACAGCGGGGAGCATACCGGGGGCTTTGACAATATCGGTCAGGTCAATAACCTGTTTTACATTATCCACGATTTCCCGGGCTACAATAATGTTTCCAAGGGATTTTTCTAGTTTAGGATTTTGCATTATTAAATGTTCTGCAATCTGTTTACCACGAACTAAATCTATGTCTTTATTTAGAAGACCTTGGGTGAGGTTATCAATAGCCTCTTGCTCAATCTCAGGTGGAAGTTTTGTAATCCTCCCACCTGTATCTGTTATGGGTAATCCAAATTTCTCATTAACCTCATTAAAAAATTCTTTAATTTTTTGATCTTTGAACTGTCCGCTTATGTCTATTGTGGGGTCTACGTCACGTTGGAAGGGGTCTTTATTCTTTCCTGTAGCTTGACGATATGCAGCACCGCCAGCGTGCATGGCTCCAGTCAACATTAAGACTTGTGGAAGAACCTCTTTGGCTGTATCAATCCAATCGTCAGCGCTTGTCCACTCTTTCGGAGCCTCATCAGTCAATCCCAGTTTCGACTCAACTGGTTGTTGACCCATACCGGTTATTGTCTCACCTACTTCTTCAGTTCCTAAAATACCGGCCAATCGCAAAGCACTTTTAACAGCCTTGCCTGCTAATTTCTTTGGAACCCATTTAACACCAGGTAGGTTTTTAGCAGTCATGAAGGCCAACTCAATCACGTTGCTAATGCCTTCACCACCAGCCTCCCATAAACCATATTCAGTTGCAAGACCGTCTACTGTATCCTTAAACTCTTCTTCTTTTTCTTTTGATAACGGGCCAAGACCTTTAGCAATACTTTCCTTATTGACCTTTTTAAGATAGTTGTTCATCACTTCATAGCCGCTCATACGATACGCAGCTACCGCACCACCAGCAGTAGCACCAGCTATTCTCGCTCCAGGTATAGGGATAGGAGCTGTTGCGGCTCCACCAGCTATAGAGGCCCCCATTGAAACACCGGAAAAGGCAAGATTCGGCCCAAATTGAACCGTTTCTTTTGCAATAGGCCCTTTTCCTTCATATTTCTCGGCCAATTTACGATTACGATCATCAATCCAATTAACAAACCTGTCAGCAACCCCTCTATCAGCAACAGAAGCCCCAGATTTACCCTGAATACCCATAATCGCTTTTGCAGCAAGATTTTCAGGCACACGTTTTAGCGTTTGGGATAATGCGTTAGCTCCTTCTAAAACATCTTGGAATCCAATGCCTTCCTCTTTCTCTTTTGGGGCAAAAGGCATATCATCCTCCCACCATGGGGCGGTTTCAGCTTTCCCTTTAGCTTGGGTATCCTGAGCAAAAGGGGTATCGTCTTCCCACCAATTTTTATTAGGTTGCGGCATTTATCGTCCCATTAGTTGTTCTTGCAATCGTTTTCGTTGTTCTGGAGTCATATTTCTTATTCTTTCCTGCATTTCAGGAGTTTGATCATCGTAATAAGCCTTTGGTGATGTATGCCTCGCTTGATCAAAGGGGGTAAATCCTGTGCCAAGATCTTGCCTTCTTCCTGCTTGTGACGGATCATAAGGCATATTTTCCGTGCTCGCATCGTCTCTTCCTGGCCTATATTCCATGGTTCGTTTAGGCACATTCGATATATCATAATTCCCCGTTGCAGGGTTTCGTCCAAACATACGATCTTTAGTCCCGGAATCAGGTTCTCCTGGTAGAGGAGGCACCCCCGGTATAAATTGAGGCCTCGGCTGTTGCTGTCTGATATTTGGGAAATCACGCTTGGTTTGATTTTGAGCTATGCCTAACCTTTCTCTGGCTTTAAGCTGACGATCATAGAAACCTTGTTTATTCCCATATTCATCTTCTGTGGCTCCATATTTCCCCGCTTGCGTTGTCGCAACAGCCTTTGAAGCATCCCCCCTTATCTTTGCGGCCCCGGTCGTTGCTCCTGCTCCTATTCCGGCAATCTTCTCTTTTGATCCAAGCTCTTCACGCTTCAATGTAGCGCCAAGACCCATCTGCTCGCGCAGTAATCCACCCTTGCCATACTTCCCATACAAGGCTTGACGCTTTTTCTTCTCACCGAATGATTCTGCACCGCTTGCGCGACCGCCCATCATGGAAACACTAGTTCCACCAATGGTAGGGCCTGTAGCACCTCCAATGGAACCGCCTAACGCCCGAGTACCCCCTGATTGCGACCCAGATCTGCCACCGAAACTATTGGCAATCCCAAAATTACCACCCAACTTGTTTAAAAGCATACTCCTAACCTTATCCCTGAAAATGTCTCTTTGCATTGAACTTCCCATCATGCACCCCCTCCCCTGCTTCCTGAACTGTTGTAAAAATCGACAGGGACAATGACCCAATCCGTAACGAGGCTTGCAGTATCTTTTAATTCCAAGTCATTCCAGTTGAAGTTCCCCGTTTGGCCCGAATGCCCAGCCGAGCCCATGGACCCGCCGACACCCTCCCCGGCTGCGTCCCACCATGTTTTCAAAATGCCTACTCTATCGTCAACTTCATATTCCAGGAAGTCCGAGCTTTTTATCAGGATTTCTTCATTCTTAACCCAGACCTTGTATCTGTTCCCGACTTCATTTTCCATCTGACCATCATCCCAGCCGCCAGCAGGTTCCTCAATCACTTCCTTGACAAGACCGGAAGTGTAAAACTCAGTCTCCATCCAATTACCCGAATAGATAAAGGGTGAAGTCTCCTGAAACCACCAGCAATGTAAAGGCCACGGCTTGCAAAGAAGGGCCACGAACTCACCCGGGATTATCCCCGTATAGTTTCTCGGTATCCAATACCTGAACCATGCGTGAGGTTTCACGCTATCCCCAAATTCATCTCCGAAATATTCAATCCCCGGTTCATCCAGGACGAGATAGGTCGATTCTACCATATGATGCCCAATGGCCTTATTGAGCTGTCCATTCCACGGCGGTAAAAACTCATTGCCTGCCTGTGGTTCAGAGGGTCCGGAGAAGGGTTCAACAGACGAACCACTGCCGTCACTGCCTCCATCTATCATTGTTTCAGATACCAAAGACAAGACCTCCATAACTCCAAGAGGCCCCACAGGGAACGCAAGATAAGCAGGGACATTCGCCACGGATCCACCAACAGCCCCATCAGACGGAAATTCGGGACCACCCCCTGCCAACATGGATTCAAAGCGCATCTCTTTTATGTAGTACGGTTTGTCAGCCGCTTGATAACCGGACATGGTATTCCCGCTAAGACTTGGGTTGACATACACTCCAACAGGAGAAACACTGATCACGCTTAGTCTGCTTTCCTGTTCATCTTGAGGCATCTTTAGGGGTTTAATGTCGTGCATGGCGTCAAAGAAGGCTGCCATCTTTGCTATGGTTTCATCCCTTGATATACCCCCAAACTCAAGGGCATTGACTGTGTGGAATAGATACCAGATATCGTAGGCGACTGGTAAAGCAAGATTCATCCTCATGGGCACATCATTCTTACTGAAGTCTAAAGTCCTGTCCCCGGGGGCATCAAAAAGACGGCTTATCAAGCCCTGGTCTATATCAACCATACCCCACATGGCTTTCTGACGTCTAAGAAGCTCTCCAACGATATTAACCCCTGGTTCCATTCTTACCTGTGTAGTACGCATATAATCAACAAAAGGATTCTTTGCCGTAACATAATCCTTTAAATATCCGTCTGGTAGATACTCTAATGGCATCATGCACTCCCAATCGAGTGGGTCAATGTGTTGATTATGTTCGCATCTGCCAAATCCTTAGCCGCCTGAATAGCTGCATTTTTCTTATCTACCGCAGCCTGAGCCTTTATCACATACATTGAGGCGTCATCGTCAGCAGCATCAAGAGCTTCCGCGTATTTCTCATCTGCAAGGGTTCTTTTACTCTCATGCACCTGATCCCTTTCCATCGTGCCCAAATCTTCTTTTTGACTAACCTTCTGCTCAAGCCTGTCTCTTTCGGCGGCAGATTTATTTTGTTCATGCTCGTTTAACTTTTCATCAAGCTCTTCTTGTGAGGTTTTATAATCTTCATAATAGGTTGTTTCAGTCTCAACATTCTCGCCCTGTGATTCAATTAGGTCTCTCTGATCAAGAAGGGTCTCGTTTTCCACTTCCTGTATTCTTTTCTGTGCTCCCGTTAGAACAAGGTCCGTATCGATCAACCCTAACTTAGCGGTATCTGCCTCAATGTTTTTGGTTTGGGCCTGTATCTCGTCCTGTTTAACGTCAGCTTCTTCAACATCAAGGTCAGCTTCCGCAACCCTTACGGCCACTTCCCCGGCCCGGGTGATTAGACGTTGTTTTTCCGCCACAGACCGTATTTCAGCCAGACCCACGTTATCTTCCCTGATTCCTTCTTCTGTAACTTGGACCTCCACCTCAGAAATTCTAATATCTACCTCACCCTCTTCTATTGCTATTTTATCAAGTTCGGAAGCTGTTTCAGCAATCTTCGTGGTCGTCTCAGCAGTTTTTAGCCTTAGCCGATCCGCCTCAGTTACAGAACGTGTTTCATTAAAAGCTACCTCATCTGCTCGAACCCCCTCTTCTCTTGTTCGCACGTCAGTCTCGGAAATACGGATACCTATTTCATCAGCATCATTCTCAGCATTAAGAACATCTATTTCAGTTTGATCAATCTTCAAATTCACTTCGGTAATCCGAGAAAGTAACCGCTTTTTTTCTGCCCCTGATCGTGTTTCGTCTAATGCCACATTATCAGCTCTAATACCTTCTTCTGTAGTCCGGATCTCCACCTCAGATATCCGGACATCCATTTCAGATTCTTCGTTTTCTGCATTGGTAATCTGAAGCTCGGTATTGGCGATATCGAGAGCGGCCTGTGTGACAGCTAATTGAATATTAAGACCCTCTATTCCTGCCTCAAGGATTCTAAGATCAATTCTCGCGGCCTCGATCTTTTTCTCTGTTTTCTCAGCGTCTATTAGCTCCTGTTTGACTTCTTCAAGATCGGCTTGGATCTTTAAGTCAGCGATCTTCAATACCGTCTTGTCCTTGGCATAATTAACTTCCGCCTGCTTGGTAGTAATGGCCTCCTGGTCGGCTTCAAGGGCCGTTATCCTGGCAGTAATATCATCATCAAGGGCATCTATCTCTTTCTCGCGTATAGCCTGCTTCTGTATATGAAGCAGGCTTTCAATGTTCTGCAAATAATATTTAGCAGCCACATCAAGAACAAGTTTAGCCCTTTCATTGGTAATCTGGGCCATATTCACAGTATAGGTATCCACCAACCGGGCAAGATCCTCAGTCTCTATCTCTTGCAGGTAATTATGACCCTGGAGGTAAGTATAGGCGTATATGCCAAACAGGGTAGTTCTTTGGGTTTCCTGGACAGCACTAAATGGACCATTCCATAAGAAGGCATCCCATATCGCTGATTCCCGTCTTTGGCCTCTTTCGTATATTATGTCGGTCATACCCGGTCCCTTGCTATCTCAAAATACATGGTTCAATGCAGTCCCATTTGTCGTGGATAGTTTCATTTTCATCCCAATTATATTGAAATTTGTCATCCAACTTTTTACCATTCCATCGACACGTCCGTTTTGATAGGTAGCGTTTTAACCATTTTCCAGTGAAGCAACTCCCTTTATATTGACGATATATTTGCTTCGCTTTCACGCTCAACCCCCTACCCTATCAAATGGATTAACTCACTCGTAAGTTCCGCCTCGGACGCGATTTCTGCGGTTTTTTCTAGTTCTTCCGCTCGTGCCGATATAATTCGCCTTATCATATCTCTCTCAGCTGGGAAAACAATATTTCTAACGTCAATTCGGGTATCGAGTATTTTACGCTCAAGATATTCGTCAAGATCAACCCTGGCTCCCATCATCGACGATTCTTCCGCCAACTCCCTGGTTAAAACATCTTCTTCTTTTTCTAAGGTTTCGCCTAATTCAGACATTTTAGTTTCCGTAATAGTCTTATGACCTGCCAGTTTGGCTACCTGAAGATTGATTCTGGCCTCTTTCAAAGAAAGCTCAAGACCGTTCAAGATTTGTTTTTCAGCCATGATAAGGGCCCTGTTATCCCCCTCGATTTCTTTTAGGGCTGCAATCTCTTCCTTCACTGCGGCGATTGCCTTTTTCACGATAATCCATGCAGCCACTTCTAAAGCATAATCCTGTTGGGCCTCAGCCTTTAAAACCATATAAGGCAGAAGGGCTTTCTTTGCCGTTATCACCCTCTGATGGGCCTCGTTTAACCCCTGCAAGGTGCCTGACAGAGTTGTCAGTTGCGCCACAGTTGCCGTTTCCTGCACCAGAAGACTTTGTTTTGCCACTGACACGGCCTGTTTTGCCGTGATAAGGTCTTGTTTGGCCTCAAGTAAACTATCAAGTTTCTCTATAATTCCGGCTCTTGCATCTATGATATCTTGACGTGCATCATTTAATTCAAACTGCTCGTCGATTAAAAGATCCATTTGATCTAAGGTTAGCTGTTCCTGAGTTAATAGACTATCCTTTGCATCAGATACGAGATCTTTTGCATCAATTAACTCCTCTTTTGCTGTGATAAGATCAGGAAGCTTTTCCGCTGTAAGTTTTTTCGCATTTATTACGTTTAATACCGCCGCATTTAAAAGCCCCTGCTCGTCTATCAAAGCTATTAACTGATCGACGGTCTCTTTCTCCTGATCTAAAAGGCTTTGCTTCGCTGTAGACACTTCCTCTTTTGCTGTATTAAGAAGTTCCCGGACAGCAATAAGCTCAGTAAATTTATTAGCAATAGCTTCTTTAGCGGTG
>Ga0075122_10000904_pt1 | contig 22139 bp, 17 predicted proteins | sample AntAceMetag02UKB_FD_69790 | JGI IMG/M metagenome (GOLD analysis project Ga0075122, IMG submission 69790) | Saline lake microbial communities from Ace Lake, Antarctica - Antarctic Ace Lake Metagenome 02UKB | ecosystem: Environmental > Aquatic > Non-marine Saline and Alkaline > Saline | place...
CCTGCTTGGAATGGATCTGCCTTATCTTTCTGCCTAAAAAGCAAGTAGCATGAATATGTTGAATTTGGTTCTAATTCATTAGGTTTAAAACGGAATATACCTGCCGTATTACTACCATCACGTTGAATTTCCCGACCACTAAAACCTGTCCAATCCGATTCGTTGGGATTTGAATTCACCGGTACAGAAATATAAAGGAATTCACCTTCAGTTGTTGATTTGACTTGAAATGACCTACGGCTTCCCTTCAGGATTAGATTTGCTGGCTTTGACTCTCGAATTGGCAGATAAATGGTTGCTTCATCATTTTTTTCTTCACGAATCCAGACATCCTGGATTGGGGAATTGAATCGAATACGCCAAACGGTGCTATTTCCATGCTCAGATACCCATTCCCATTTTTGTTGTGTCCACCGATTCCCACTACCGTGTCCTTCCTCACCCGGAATTAAATAATTTAACAAACCTGATATGAAATTGACTACTTTTCCGCTTATATCCTCTATCCATGAGCTATCTTGCGCTTTGGAAGAATGGATCATAAAGGAATTATTGCCATAAACCAGCCTGACATCGAGATCAAAAGGTGAATTGGCGATTATCTCTGCTGAGTTTTTCGTTACAGCACCGATTAGAAGAAAATTACGGCTTCCCTTCAGAGCACTGAAATACGCCGGAAGCTTAAATGCGATTTCCCTACTTTTCAACCAGTCGCCACATCCCGAGTTATCACATCCTCTGACCTTCCATTTATATGAAGTAATTTCCCCCCATTCTCCGAGAGTAAAACCTTGCTTACCAACCTGATAATGCCCGTAATCCTGTCCGACAGTGTAAGTGAAGTCAGTAAATTTACCTTTCTGCAGTGGAAGGGGGTCGGATGTATATTCAATTACAACTATATCTTTCAGATTTGGTTTATTCGAGGAGTTTTGTTTAGTTGGAGCTTTTTTGATTACTTTCATTTCATAGTAAAAACCTCCTTTAATACCAGAATTCTGAATGTGCCAAGTGAGGGTTGGTCGGGCATTATCCACCCAATGGGTGCAACCGTTGAATCCCAATGCATATCTTTTTTTGAACTGGCAGTCAGCAAACAGGTGATAATTAGGATATTTTTTACAATTTATACTACGTTGGGAAGTTTTGCATGCGTCAGTATTGGCAAAATACCATCCAGGTGTTGCAGGTATTGCCCAAACATCCGTAACTAAAGGGAAAAAGATAAAATTAAGGATGAGGGAAACCCGAAAAAGGCGAAGTTTTAAGGATTTTTGCAAGTGTTTTTTAATCCCTTCTTTGTTCAACAATCTCATATTCAACTGTGTCTTTATAGTCCACTTGGATATAGCGGCAGGTATCTGTTTATTTTGGTTTTTCTGAGGTTGAAAATAATTTCCGGAGAGATCAGCGTCAGCAATTCCAATATATTTGCTATTTTTTACTATAGCACAAACAATCCCGGCAATGATTTGCAGATGCATAGCATAGAAAATGTAGAGCAATATGTAAACCCATGAACATCCGACATTTTAGGCTATAGTAATCATATGTTTGCATATTGATTTAATCAACCAGAGATATAACCGATTGTTTTCTTAGTTATATATTTGCTGAATTTTGAAAATGCCAATCAATTGTCTGACTAAATTACATTATTGGAATGGAGACGAAACATTTGGACAAAGGAACAGATCTGATTATTTTGAACAATAGTTTGTTTTGGATGTAATTATCACCCAATTCTCTAAATCGAGGTTGACATTTTACTTCCATCAACCAAGAATCAAAGCAGTTTTCAGCTTTACACAAGATTCAATTATTGATCAATTTTCAGTTGATAGATAATAAAACCAGGCAAGTCATAATCAACATTCTAACAACATGACGATATCTTCAAGACAATCAGATCAAAACAGAACAAAAATAACCATTGTGTCCGGGCTCCCTCGTTCAGGCACGACAATGATGATGAGAATGATGGAAGCCGGAGGGTTAGAGGCAATTGTTGATGGCATCAGAAAAGCAGATGATGATAACCCGAAAGGATATTACGAATTCGAAAAAGTTAAAGAATTGGATAAGGACTCATCCTGGTTATTAGATGCAACCGGAAAAGTTGTTAAAATCATATCCGCTTTGCTGATTCAACTGCCCTCGAATTATGAATACCAAGTGATTTTCATGAAGCGGAATATGTCAGAAATCCTCGCTTCTCAATCAAAAATGCTGGAAAGAAGAGGGGTTGCTCCCGGAGGTATTTCGGATGATATTATGGCAGGAAAATTTGAGATTCATTTACAGAAAACCTTCACCTGGCTGGCAAAGCAGACCAACACTGAGACAATATATGTAAATTACAATGATGTGATCAACTCTCCGCAAGAAGAAGTCCGAAAAATAAACCAATTTTTAGGTGAGACACTCAATCTTGAACGAATGGCTGGGGTGATAGATCGCTCATTATATCGTCAAAGAAACTAACAGTTGTCCTTCGGTAAACATCTAAACAACTTTTTTGCCTTGAAAAATCATAAGCTTATCATTATCGCTCTTCTGTTTTCAGTCCTGTTTTTCCCGGTTTTTGAGGCAGACGCATATATTGGACCGGGGGCTGGTTTTGCATTGGCTTCCTCGTTCTTTTTTCTTTTAGTTGCCATTGTTTTAGCATTTTTTACGATTATCAGCTTTCCCGTGCGTGCTCTAATACTTTTAATTAAGCGCAGATCGAATAAAAAGAAAGCAAAAATCAAACGTCTTTTGATTATCGGTTTCGATGGGATGGATCCCGAATTATGTCAACAATATTTTGAAAACGGGAAATTACCTCATCTCAAACAGCTAAGCCAGACCGGAAGCTTCACTTCCTTAAAAACAACAACACCGGCTATCTCTCCAGTCGCCTGGTCTACATTCTCAACAGGTGTTAATCCGGGGAAACATAATATTTTTGATTTCTTCACTCGAAATCCCCAGAATTACCTTCCGGTTATTTCTTCTACACAGATATCAACAACCCGAAAAAAGCTGAAATATTCACCGATTCCGTTTTCGGTGACACGGACCACCACCAAATTGCTCAGAAAAAGTACCTCTGTCTGGAAACTGTTGGGAGAAAAAAAGATATTCAGTACTGTCTTGCGAGTACCAATTACCTTCCCTCCGGAAAAATTCTACGGTGTCTGCCTTTCAGCCATGTGTGTGCCCGATCTTGTGGGGACACAGGGGCGATATTCTCATTTTACCAGTGAGGTAAATTCGGACGGACCCGAGGGACAAAAAACCGATGAAAATCGTGAAGCCAAGGGATTGGTGATTCCGTTGAAGACCGATGGAAAAAGCTTTAAAACCAGCATTTCAGGTCCGATAATCAGAAACGGTGAAAAGACGCTTTCACTATCTGTTCCTGTCACAGGTGAAATTGATGCCACACAAAATCTTGTTCGGTTGACAATAAAAAAGGAAACAATCGTACTCAAAAAAGGAGAGTACTCTCCCTGGATGAAACTGGAGTTCAGACTGGGGTTTAGAAAACAGCTGTCTGGTATTGTTCGTTTCCTGTTGACAAGTGTAGAGCCGGATACCAAGATTTATATGACACCCATTAATATCGATCCTGAAAAACCCAATCTACCGATATCTTCTCCGTACTATTATTCAGTGGCGTTATCGAAAATCCATGGCCCTTTCTCTACTCTTGGTTTGGCTGAGGATACGGATGCACTCGATGATGAAGTGATCGATGAGGCAGGTTTTTTAACTCAGGCTTATGATATTTATGATGAACGCAAACGTATCTTCCTCGATAATCTAAAGAAGAGTAAAGAAGGATTGTTGGTCAATGTTTTTGATACGACCGACCGAATTCAGCATATGTTCTTCAGATATCTGGACCCGGACCATCCAGCCAATCAAGGGAAAGACACCACAAAATACCGGAATACCATTGAAGATCTGTATGGCAGGATGGATGATCTGGTGGGAGAAGTACAAAAACAGATCAAGAAAGATGACCTGCTTTTGATTGTATCTGATCATGGCTTTAAACCCTTTAAATGGGGGGTGAACCTTAATACCTGGCTCTGGCAGGAGGGGTACCTTGTAACAAAAAACAATTTACCCTCAAAGGAAAAATGGTTTGCGGATATTGACTGGCAAAAAACCAGGGCGTTTGCTTTTGGATTAGCTGGTATTTTTATTAATACCAAAGGAAGGGAGAGTCACGGGTCAGTTGTTCCAGGATCAGAAAAAAGATCGCTACTGCTTGAACTAAAAGAAAAGCTGGAAAAACTAACCGACCCTGCAAACGATCAAAAACCGATCAGACGGATTATTTTGGCTGTAGACGGACTGAAGGGACCCTATGTGAATAATGCACCGGATATCATTGTCGGTTATGAAATTGGTTATCGGTCTTCCTGGGATTGTGCTGTGGGGAAAATTGCCGCCAGTGTCCTGGAAGACAATACCCGGCGTTGGAGCGGTGATCATTGCATCGATCCTGAACTGGTACCAGGCGTGCTCTTTACTAACTGGAAACTAAAGGACGAGCACCCATCCCTGACTGATATCGCACCCACGATCCTGGACATGTTCGGGATAAAAAAGCAAAAATTTCATGACGGTACAGCACTTTGTCTGTCGCCTCCAGAGTGAAATTCATTCGGATATTTAGATCATGAAGCGTAGAGAGTTTATTAAAAAAAGCGCCATTTACGGTGTTGGAGCCAGTCTTTATCCATACGGCAAACTCCTTGCCGGGAAACGCAATCATAAATTAAAAATCCTGGTTCTTGGCATTGATGGGATGGATCCTCACCTGGCCAGTGTCTACATGCATAAAGGGTTGCTACCGAATTTTACCAGGCTTGCAAACACAGGTAGTTTTAGTCGGTGTGCCACTACGTTTCCTCCCCAAAGTCCGGTCGCCTGGTCAACTTTTACCGTCGGTGCACCACCCCAGCTTCATGGTATATACGACTTCATCCACCGAAAGCCCGCTTCAATGCTCCCCTATTTGTCAACTTCAAAAGTGAATCCGGCAAGTAAAACACTTGATATTGGAGACTGGAAAATCCCTTTGATCGGCGGGAACACTGAAAATCTCAGAAAAGGAATCCCCTTCTGGGACTATCTGGCTGCTGAGGATATTCCCACATCGGTTTTTAAAATGCCGGGGAACTTTCCGAGCGACAGTGAAAACGTACGTATGGTGTCGGGTATGGGGACACCTGATTTACGAGGCGGATATGGCAGTTTTACGCTCTATACGACATCACCGCCTGCCAACGCAGACAAGTTCACTGGTGGAATGGTTGTGCCACTGACGTTCAATGATGACTTTGTGGAAACATCACTGGAGGGTCCGGTTAATACAATGAGACAGGATACTCCGAAAACCAGGATTCCGATCCAGATTTGGAGAGACCGCATCAATTCGGTGGTAAAGCTTAATATTGATGGTCACGAACTGATCTTAAATAATGGAGAATGGACCGATTGGATTCCTTTAACATTTCCAATGATGTCGTTTCTTTCTGAAGTAAAAGGGATCTGCAAGATATATATTAAAAACGTTCACCCTGAATTCGTCATGTATGTCAGTCCGGTGAATATCGATCCATCAGACCCGGTTCTGCCAGTGGTTTCTTCGGAAGAATATGGAAAAGAGCTGGTTGAAAACGTCGGCTATTTTTATACGCAAGGACTGCCCGAAGATACAAAGGCACTGAGCTATGGGGTTTTAAACGATGCCGAATATCTGGATCTGGCTTACCAGATTATCAATGAACGAAGCGCATTGCTGGACTATGAGCTAAATCGATTTTCGAAATTGGATACGGGGTTTCAGTTTTTCTATTTTTCCAGCCTGGATCAGGATACCCATATGTTCTGGCGGGCGATGGACTCCGGGCATCCCTTGCATGATGAAAAACTGAAGCAGGAGTTCGGAACGACCCTGCAGCACCTATATGTAAAAATGGATCAAATCCTGGGCAATGTTCTTGAGAGATTTGATATCAATGATCCCAATTTCAGGCTGGTGGTTATGTCTGATCATGGATTTGCACCATTTCGCAGGCAGGTGAATGTGAATACCTGGCTATTTGAAAAAGGCTACCTGGATTTGCCAAATCGAAATAGTATGGAGTCTTCCGGCTATTTTTCAAATGTGAATTGGGATAAGACAGCTGCGTACAGCCTCGGTATAAACTCGCTCTACTTGAATCTGGAGGGCAGGGAACGCTTCGGAGCTGTCAGCCCATCTCAGTCAAAAGAGTTGCTGAAAAAAATCGGCAAAGATCTGCTATCACTTCAGGACCCAAAAACGGGTCAACAGGCTGTGACAAATATCTGGACTCCAAATGAGCACGATAAACGCCAGCATGCACACGTACCAGATATGATCATCGGTTGGAATCGCGGATTTCGAAATTCCTGGGACAGTATTCTGGGTGGATTGTCCAACGAAGTGTTCATGGATAATGATGATAAATGGAGCGGTGATCACTGTATTGATCCGGCACTGGTACCGGGCGTGCTGTTTTGTAATCGGAAGGTGACAAAACAGCAACCAGCGCTGGCTGATATCACAGCAACCATACTGGCGGATTTTGGAATTCCGATCCCGGTACAAATGACAGGGAAGCCGCTCTATCATGTTTGATTGCAGATCAAATTTAGTAAATCGATACAATAAACCCGGATGAAAAAATAGGAGTTGTATGCCGAAAATCAAAATTGATAACGATCTTTATGAAAGAATCAAAAACAGTACGGAACTCGCTGGATATTCTTCTGTTGAAGAGTTCATTATTCACATATTGGAAACGCAAGTTAGCCAATTCGAAGAAGCAGAGAATGATCCCGACGTCCTGGAGCGACTGAAAGGTCTGGGGTATATATAACCATTGAAGGCTTAGAATTGCCGATAAGCATATCCGGTGTTCGTCAACTAAATTTAGATAATAGGCGTGGTGATTAAAACTATGGAGCAGATCAACCTGATATTTGATGGAATCTTAAGTCCTTTTTCCGACTTGACTTCGGTTATGGGTGTTTGGTTAACAAGTTTACTCAGTGCTCTACTTTTACTGACCGTTTTCAAACTTGTATCAAATCAGGAGCAGATAAAACGCCATAAAAAGAAAATCTTCGGCTATTTTCTAGAAACCAGTATCTTCAGGGACCAACTGGGGAGAACGGTTATCAGTCAGTTGAATCTGCTGAAACATAATTTCATCTACCTCAGGTATTTTGTTGCCCCGGTTTTAATCATGATCGTTCCAATCTCTATCATCGGGTTACAGATAGAATACCGAACAGGCTATCAGCCCCTTGAGCTAAATAAGAGTTTCAATATTGAGGTGAACCTTGATAATGACCTCTTAAAACAGCTTGGATCTTCGCTTGACGATGTCAGAATTGAAGTCCCTTCAACCGTAAAACTGGAAACACCCGCGCTTCGTATCTACTCTGAGAACCGAATTTATTGGAAAGCAAAAATCGTCGCTGGTAAAACCCGACATTGGATAAGAATACATATTGAGGGGGCGGAAGAGGAAATAACAAGACAATTGGCATTCACCAAGCAGGTAAAAAGATTTGGCCCTACAAATCAAAAGTCGTATTCACTCGATGAAGTGATCTATGCATCAGAACCATCCATTTCGCAATCTTCTGCCATTCGCGGCATTACGATCACTTATACTCCTACAGAATTTGAGTTTTTCTTATGGGAGATTCAACCTGTGGTTTACTTCTTTATTCTGACTCTGTTTTTTGGATTTCTGATCAGACCGTTCTTTAAGGTTTCAATATAAAAAAGGCAGGAATAACAGGATTCTTTGATTTACCAGAAAAGATAATGAATAGTATTGTCGATGATAGGACGCTAACCGATCTATTAAAAAGCTTCGCAATTTTCACCGTCTTAATAAATCACTACGTTAATATCTTTATATCAAGGTCATATACGGGTCTGGCCTATGGTTTTATCGCTTTGTTTTTCGCCTTAAGTGGATATGGTTTATTTTTTTCTTTTGAACGTCAGGATAAAGCGACAATATCCAGTACGTTGGCATTTTATTTAAAGAGATGCCTGAGGATATATCCTTTATACTGGGTATCCCTGGTAATCACAGCATATACAATAAACAACTGGGAGATCCTTAGCACTTTTCTAATGCCGGATGCCAGGACCAATATTGTCTATTGGTTTTTGAATGCATTGCTGCAGTGTTATCTGGTTGCCCCACTGCTTTTCTACCTTGTCAAAAAACTGAATCCCTTTGCATATGTGATTCTGAATACAGTTGTTATCATAATAATTAATCTCTCCTTATTATACAGCCTACCATCAGATATAATCTATATAAAATATCATTCAGTTCGAATGGGACATCTATACTTATTTGCACTCGGGATGGTAATTCCACGTTTAACAGAGATTAATGGAACCCTCGCAAAAAGAAAAAGTATTGTTTTGATAAGTTTTTTGCTCTTCCTGTTCTTTGTTTACGCAACTAGAAAAACCGATACTTTTTTTACGAATTCAGGTGTCTTTCTGTCTCCCCTTTTCTTTCTTTCCACGTTATTTTTTTGTTTTTCAATACTGGCAAACAGATTTGACATATCAAACACTTTCTACATAAAACCGATCCTATCAATTGGCGTCTACTCCTTTTCCATGTACCTGTTCCATCTAGACTACTTTCGAATTGTCTCTCTGATCCCTTTTGTTGGGGATAGCATGATATCCCGCGCGCTCTATATAGTTGCTTTTTTCCCTCTGTTTTTCCTGATCTGTGTTTTACTCGAAAAAACCATAAACCTAGCGATGGAACCACTCAGATCAGGGATTGTCAACCAGTTCGAAAAATAAAAGGAAACCGGAGCAGCTGGGTTTCAAGATAGGGCTTACTTGAACTTCAGTGCCCTGCCCACGCTGAGTTTCATCCGTCGAATCGTCCCTTGCAGGCTTTGTTCCTTGGTTTGACGCAGCTCTCTTTTTGTCTCGAAAAGAGCTTTATTGGTTTCAAAAAGTGTTTTTGGAAAGGGATGAAACTGTAAGATCTCGCTGTAAACCTCCAATCGCAATTCATCTAGATACTCTCTAATTTCATTTAGCGGGTTTGAGGTAATCATTTGATACAGATTCAGGGCAGTTTGTATCAGATCGTCTGCGTCAGAGGGAGTATCAATTATTGTATGATGGCGAAGGCTTGCGTCTAACTCTGAATCAATTACTTCCTGAACTTTATTTAGGTTAACCGGCCACTGGACATTGAGTTCTGATGTTAGCTGATCTACAGTACTTCTCGAATCAGTCAGGGTTTTTTCATATTTAATAACCGTCCTGGCCAGATCTCTTGAATACAATTCCGATTCCAGAGTATAAACCAACCAGAGATAAAGACTTGTAATCAAGCTGAATTGGTCTCTTCTCTCAATTGATCGTGCGACTTCTAACGGATTTCGCATCACAATGGCACATTTTGGAATTCCGCCGGTATCTTGCAGAAGATTTAACCAAAAAGGCAACAGTCTGCTTATTCGGGGATCTTTGACCAGCATAAGTACTTGACTACTAAAGTTCTGTTCCAGTACCTCAAGTATTTTGTGGTGAAAAGGTTGAACATCTTCCCTTAACCACCACTCCGACGGGTTTGGCCTGAAATCGTACCATGCAGATCCGAGGGTTTCCAGTATCTGGTCATGCAACTTGATTAAACGACGGTTTTCCCAAAAGCCTTTTTCATTATTATTATCACCAGGCAGAAGCTGCTTCCCCGTGTCGGCACCAAGGATATTGAGCAGGCGCGTAATCGCAGAGGTTCCGCTTCTATGCATGCCAAGGACAAAAATAATCTCACCGATTTGTATCATCTTTATAATTTTACTATTATCTGCTTAAAACTATTCGACACTTTCCAAAACCGAGGGGCGCCTGCTGAATAAATGCATCTATTTGTTGAAATATGGGTGGGTTCTTCCCAAAAACTGAACTATAATTTTAACAGTGATTTTAAACGACCAATAAAGGTTTTATTCCTCATCTCAGACATGAAACGGTCCTTCCTTTTAAAACCGATCAATTCTCTCAAATGAGCATAAAATGCCCTCAGCTGTTCTTTCTCACTGGGATCACTTTTGAACATCAGATCCAATAACATGCTCTTTGGTCCATCTGAGCCCGGTTTTCGAATCACTCCAAGTCCATAACCATTTGTGAAGGCAAATGATTCATAATCACCGGAGATCTCTTCCCAAAATTTCCAGACACCAAAATCACTACTAATTCGAGCTGCAATGTCATGCATCAGGATAATTCCACCAGGTTTCACTTTCGGGAACCAGCTGTTGAAATCCTCGCTAACGGCTTCATAGGTATGATAACCATCAATATGTAGAAGATCGATGGATTCATCTGAGAAAGTCTTCAAAGCTTCACTGAAGAACATCCGCAGCAGGTAGGAAAAGTCGCGATAGCACTGCTGATTATGTTGAGAAACCATGTCATAAATATGCTCTTCATAAGATTTTGTAAGAGTGACATGATCATCTCCCTCCCAGGTATCTACCGCATAGCATAGAGCATCAATGTCATGATCTTTGATAGATTGGCAGAATGCAAAATAGGAAACGCCCGTATGAGTCCCCAATTCAACCAGCAATTTTGGTTGAATTGCAGCAATAAGGTCATATGCAAACGGTACATGATCAAGCCATGTACTCATTTTAGACCAGCTTGGTTCAAAATGGCGAGCGGATGGTGGTAAATAGATGGTCATCTTTGAAGATCTCCATTGTTACGATTTGACTATAAAAATTACTGTTTCAACCTTTTAGCAGACAGTTTCAAAAATTTTCCCGCACTATCGGGTATTTTCCCCAAATAGATGGGTTTAATTTGAGGTGGGCTATAGTTTTCACCCCTTATCGCTTTGTATTGTTTACGGAATTTCCTTTGCAGCAATGTCCTTTTAAGTTTGGTATCAGGTCCGGTGGTCGCTCCACCATGAAACTGATGGAAAGAACCCTCCCCAAATAAAAAGAACAGGCTGATACGTGGTACTTCGCAAAACCGTTTGTAAAGGTCCAGATTAACATACCCACCACCGTGTGAATCAAATCGTTCATCACATCCACCAATATTTTCAAAAACAGTTTTAGGCAGACTGATACAATTGCACTCACTGATAGGGTTGAAAAATCCGGGGGCAGAAGTCGCGCTGAAAGATGCGATTTCGAAAAGGCGATAGCCATCTTCCGGCCAGCGTATTTGCTGCAAAAGCTTCTTTTCAGCCTTCTGATCATATCCCTGTTTGGATGTAACCTGCTGCAGCCCGTCTCCTAAATGGTAGCCCGGCACAGCAACGACTGAAAAGCGATTGATTCTGAGCGCATCCAGTGTTGAGGAAACGACGCCAGGGGTCAACATTCTGGCACCATCAATCATGATTGCGACAAACGGAAAATTAGCCTGTTTGACTCCGTAATTGATGGCAGCAGCTGGCGAACCCGAGTTGTCTTCCCGTCTCCAGTACTTGAAATTCTTACCAAAAGACAGTACGTCTTGCTCTTCCAGATTGGCATCCGAGGCGTTTTCAACCACAATGACTTCATAGTCGTCTGCTGAGACGTTCGTTTGGTATGCTGAACTAAGTGAGAACAGTGTCTTTTTCGCCTGCTCAGGCATTTTGAAGACAATGAGAATAAAGGAGATTTTTAATTCCGTTTTTTCCACTTGTTATTTCTATGGTTTTTTCTGATTTTTATTCCGTTTCTGACAATGGGCTTCAAGCCAGCAACATTAGCACCTTTTAAAAAATATCCGCTGCCTTCAACTCCTCAGGTATCTCTTTAATCATCAACCACCGGGGTAAAATCCAGAATATCCGCGGGGAGACGTAAAAGAAGGAATCAAATTCTGTACTATCCGTAATTCGGTTTTGCCAGCCTCTTTTCTTATCGACCTCCTCTTTCTTCCAGCGAAGTTTTGCTCTTTCCACTGTTCGGTTCCAACACATTTCATAGTCCACTTTATGTAGATGAATCAAATAAAGTTCTTTGTTGTTGAATTGTTCCACCAAGGTTTTTTTATGAAAACCGATCCCCCAGTTCAGGGGGACTCTGGCAAGAGCGGTTTTATTAAACGAACGGTTATAGTGCCAGTGGTTTCTCTGTGATAAAACCGTCCTGGTAGAATCAAATGTGGGTTCTTTGTCCTTCATATGAGTGATTTCATACCCGGTACAACGAACATGGTCTTCGTCCAGCTGGTTAATATATTCATCCAGGCCGGAATACTTCTTCAGATCCGGCAGAATGATTTCATCAATGTCAGTGAAAAGTACAAATTCATAATAATTGAGCAGTTTCCGCTGCATCGTCTTCGCAACGAATTGAAACCAGACATGATCAAAACTGTACGGATAATCCAGTTTGATATTATTAAAAGAATACTGTTCAGCGCACTTCTCCACACTCCCATCTGTCGTGCGGTGGTCCAACACAAATATATCCTCAGCATCAAAAGATTGAGAATAGTATTTCAGCCAGATTGGCAGAAATACCGGCTCATTTTGCACCATGGCAAAAATGGCTTTCTTTCTTTTTTTACCCTTAAACCAACTGAATTCGATGCTGTCAAGAGTGTCCCCGGTTGGCAGGAATTCACTGTTTAGACTTTCGTTCATGAATTGATTCTATAGACTATTTTTTTAACTGCTCCTTCAGCCTCAATTTACTTTTTTCAGATAGTTATTTAAACCATCCTTCCAGTGAAGCGTATCTTGCAGGTTGTTCCTTTTTAGTTCTCTGTTTTCCAAAACGGAGTACTTCGGGCGGGGAACCTTAGTTGGAAATTCCGAAGAATCCGCTATTTCCAATCTTGTTTTAACACCAGAAGTTTTGAAGATTTCCTTTGCAAATTCGTACCATGTGCAGCTGCCTTCTGCCGTGACATGATAAAGTCCGTATGCTTCTGATCTTGAAAACTGCAGAATCTGACTGGCTATGTCCTCGGTATGGGTTGGGGATATCTCCTCATCATTTACCACTCGAACTTCATCCCTTTCATTTCCAAGTTTCAGCATCAAATCCACAAAATTTAGACCCTTGGCTCTGCATGGGGCATGACCATAAATCCCTGACACTCTCAGGATATGGTATTTTTCCGCAATGCTGCGGATAAAATTTTCGCCTGCTAATTTTGTATTCCCGTAAACATTCAGTGGCAAGGGCAAATCACTTTCCAGATAAGGACTATTTTTCTTTCCGTCAAAAACATAATCCGTACTGATGTGAATGAGTAACGCATCCAGGTCATTCGCCACTGAAGCTAGATTTCTGCTCCCGATCCCATTGATGGCAAACGATTCTGCCGGTTTCTCTTCACAGACTTCCACGTGATGCAGGGCAGCCGTATTGATGATTACATCAGGCTTGATTTCCTTCAACACGGACGATGTGAAATCAATATCCTCAATCCTGATCTGATCATGATTCAGTTCTAGGACCTCATCACCATTGTTTTGAAAGCTCACGACGACATCACGACCCAATTGACCATTAGCACCAATAACAACTGTTTTCATTTCTAATCGACTCATCAAGCTGCACCATCCATGTTTTTAAAGACTTGAATGTTGTAATAGTTGGGATTATCAAAATCCTTGAATTTTTCCCGCTGTTCAACCAGTTCGTCCACAATGGCTTCCACATCATGCCTGGGCTTGTAGCTGAGTACTTTCTCCGCTTTGGCGATAGAAACCTTATAGTTCCGGTAATCCTGGATATGATGAACGTTCAACTTGATGTCCATATCCAATTTCTCCTTAATTTTTTGCTGAACAATATCTCCCAGTTCACCTACCGTATAGTTCCCCGAAGCCACATTAAAAATTCCGGATATACTCTCATGAGCTTCAATGGATCTGATATAGGCACTGGCGGCATCCTGAACGCTGAGAATGGGTCTCCAGATAGCGGGATTATTAACAGTAATCTCTTTTTGAACCAAGGCTGACTTAAACATCGTGTTAACAACCAAATCCAGACGCATTCGAGCACTATAGCCGCAGACTGTCCCTTGTCGTAGAGAAATGGCTGAAAAGTCATCATCAACCATTTGTAAAACAGCCTGTTCTCCTTGAAGTTTGGAAATACCATAGGGATAGTTACTGACCGCCGGAGAAGTTTCATCATAGAGTTCATTTACCGTATAGCCATATACAGAACAGGAACAGGCATATATGAATCGCTTAACCCCCGCTCGCTTGGCAATATAAGCCAGAAATGCCGGAGCCGACGCATTGGAAATAAAGTTTTTTGCTGGTGAATACTCTGCCATCGGATCATTGGAGAGTCCCCCCATAAAAATCACCTGATCATAATCGGTCAAATCGCTTTCGGACAGTGTCATAATGTCCTGCCGGATAATGTTCACCGATTCAGGGAGATGGTTTTCGAACCAGAAAAGATCCACCACCGTCACATCATAGCCTCTTCTTAAAAGCTTGGGCACCAGCACACTCCCGATATATCCCGCTCCTCCTGCAACTAAAATCTTCATTATTTCCTCACAACGGATTATTTAATACTTAAAAAATTCAGATTCTTTTGTATCCAGCCATTCCGACAATGATTGTGCCTGATCATCTTTTTCCGACACCTGAGGTTCTTCGACTGGCCAGGCAATTCCAATTTCCGGATCATTCCAGGCAATTCCAGATTCAGCAGCCTGACTGTACGTCCCGGTGCAAAGATATTGAATCTCGGCAAAATCCGACAAAACACAAAAACCTCGCGCAAACCCGGCGGGTGCCCAAACCTGTTTTTTGTTTTCTGCTGAGACTTTGATCCCAAACCACTTACCCAGAGTTGGGGACCCTTTTCTAATATCAACTGCAACCAGAAAAGCGGAACCCAGAGTAACTCTCATCAATTTTCCCATCGGCGGTTCCCATTGAAAATGCAACCCTCGAAGTACGTTTTTGGATGATCTTGAATGATTCAGTTGCACAAACGCTTCAGGCAGTCCCGCATCTTCGAACTGATCTTTTCGAAAAACTTCCATGAAAAATCCACGGTCGTCCTCAAAAACCTGATGTGAGATGACTAGTAGATCTTTAAGAGGAGTCGTTTCAATGCTCAATTCCATGTTTTTCCAACCTTGGCAATGGTTTAAAGTATAAAGCGTCTATTTCACAGTTTTGTTAATACTAAAGGATTCAATCCTGCCAGAAACGATGAAACTCAATCAAGTTGAAAGCGACGTTTTTTGATCTGAAAATACTTATTTTCAAAGAGGCCCTTTTCAATACATTCCCCTTAAGAAACTGTTTCTGGGTTCAGAACCATTCTTGCCTTGACCCATAGAGAATTGATTTCTTATGATAGCTCTTCTGCGATCTTGGTGTTTGTATCTAAGATTGTTTCAAATAGTGAGTTTTCATTTTCGTTTATACGACATTAAAAAAGATGGTATTTAGCTCTCTCGTTTTTCTATTCCTATTCCTGCCAATCTGCATTTTTTCATATTTCATAGTCGGTAAGCGGTTCCGAAATCTTTTACTACTGATGCTTAGCCTGATCTTTTATGCATGGGGAGAAGGTAGTTATGTCCTGATAATGTTGGTTTGTATTGGCTTCAATTTCCTCTATGGAAGAATTTTACCCAAAATAAGGGACAGAAATATTGCCCCTGCTTTCCTGGTTATGGCATTACTCATAAACCTGGGATTACTGGTGTTTTATAAATACACAAACTTTTTTGTCCGCTCTATTAACCCGTTATTAATAACAACAGGAATTCCAGCGCTTCAGGTAAACCCGATTCATCTTCCCATTGGAATCTCCTTCTTCACTTTTCAGGCAATCACGTACGTTGTGGATGTTTATAAAAAGAAGGCGCCGCCACAAAAAAGAATATCAGATTTGGGATTGTATATTTCACTTTTTCCCCAGCTCATTGCTGGCCCCATCATCCGGTACAATGATATTGCCAGACAGATTTCGTCCAGAGTGATCAATATGGAAGGCTTTGCCTGGGGTATTAAACGATTTATTATGGGTCTGGGTAAAAAAGTATTAATTGCAAACAACCTGGCTTGGGTTGCTGATGACATCTTCCGCCTTTCACCGAGTGAACTGACAACACCTTTAGCCTGGTTAGGCATCATCTGTTACTCTTTTCAGATATATTTTGATTTTTCCGGATACTCAGACATGGCCATAGGTATTGGCAGAATGCTGGGTTTTGAATTCCTGGAGAATTTTAATTATCCATATATTTCAAAATCAATACAGGAATTCTGGAGACGTTGGCATATCTCATTATCCAATTGGTTTAGGGATTATCTGTATATTCCCCTGGGGGGAAATCAGAGAGGAAATCTACGAACCTATTTCAATCTTTATCTGGTGTTTTTTTTATGCGGACTGTGGCACGGGGCCAGCTGGAATTTTATCCTCTGGGGATTGCTTCATGGATCATTTCTGGTCCTTGAACGGCTTGGATTGAAGAATATGCTTGAACGAACGAACCCCGTAATTAGATACACTTACGTTTTTCTTGTTGTCACCATTGGATGGGTATTCTTTCGTTCAGATACGATTTCGCAGGCTTTTCAGTATCTTTCTGCAATGTTCGGATTCTCCCATGGATCAGGAGTTTTGCACCCATTAGGCATATTTTTATCTACTGAAATCATAATCGTCTCAGTTTTTGCCATTTTTGCATCAACGCCATTTTTACAACATCTCAAGGAATTTATTTTCAGATTGAACCCGGAATCAAATCAAAATATCATTCTAATCTCAAAAACTGCCTGGGAAACACTGGCTCTGATATTATTAGTTCTAATATTCCTGCTTTCAACAACGTATCTTGCCGTTGGATCCTATAATCCATTTATCTATTTCAGGTTTTAAGAAATCAAGCTTATGTTGACAACAAATACCAACAAAGTGTTCTCAGGGATCTTGATTTGCATTTTTTTAATTTTGATTTCAAACCCTGTATTGAGAATGATATCAAGCCCAATTGAGGAGACATCCACGGCAGAAAAAAGAAAACTAACCCCTTTACCTGATATTGAATTTTCACTTGAGTCCTTGGAAGATTTTCCAGCAGCATTCGAGAGGTTTTTTAATGATCATTTTGGTCATAGAAAGGAATTTATCCATTTCTTTAACTATATGAAAGTCGTCTGGTTTAAAACATCTCCCACTAAAAAATACTTGGTTGGAAGGGATGGGTGGTTGTATTTGGGAGATAAGAAAACAATAGATGATTTCAGGGGATTAACAAAAGCTAACCTTAGCGTGTTGAAATCCTGGCATAGTCATCTTCAAGAAAAGGAGTTGTTCTTTCGGAACAGGGGAATTCGCTATCTATTTGTTGTTGAACCGGATAAAAAATCCGTATATCCGGAATATTTTCCAGGTTATATGGAAAAGATCAGCAACAGTAGCATGCTGGATCAATTGATTGATTTTCTGCCAGAAGATACAACACCTTTTTTTTTAGATCTGCGCGCACCCCTCTTAAGAGAAAAAAAACATGATTTGCTATACTTTAAGACTGACACTCATTGGAATGATGTCGGTGCCTTCATAGCATATCAAAAAATTATCCAGAACCTACAAAACTGGTTCCCTGAAACAACCACTTTGGACAAGCCTCATTTGCAGTACAGTACGATTGATACCATCGGAGGTAATACTGCCGCGAGGATGATGCTGTCTGATGTTCTGAGAGAAAGCGTAAAAACAATAAAACCACTTCATCCATGTTCTAAAATTACTCATTCAAATGGTAAGGTTCCAAATAAACTCGATTGGAAAACGGGAGTCTTTCCAAAATTTCCAATTAAATTTTCTTTTTCAAAAAAGTGTTCCTCCGCTAACCTCAAAGCTGTTATTTTCCATGATTCATTTATGGTTGCGGTAGAGCCATTTCTATCGGAACATTTTAGTGAAGTGCAATATATCTGGAATTTTTTTCAACAGGATATTTTGAAATTTAAAAATATGATTGTCCAGTTTAAACCTGATTTGGTCATTGAAGCCAAAGTTGAAAGAGAGCTCTTCAAAAATTATTGAAATTAAATCACCTCAAGACGGCATCAACCAGTCAGAACGGCATCTTTGGTCTAAGCTTTTGGAGACTTCTTCAGGCTCGCAGGAGCACACTTTAATACCAAGAGAATCCATACAGAGCGAAGAATAATTGAATGGCGGAATCGGTAGGCACACTTGAAAAATGGGAGTTTCAAAATAGAGAGAGGTACTAATCAGTTTCATCTATTTCTTTTATCTCATTAACCTTAGCTTCAATTATGGCAAGTCGTTGAGCCAATATTCTTGTAGAGTCTTCCAGGCGGGAAATGGTGACCGTTTTCTGAAATAGCAGAAGTAGGATGACGATAATGGATAGAAAAAAAAGTGTATTGACCGGTAGTTCAAACCCCATCAGTTTGCTGAAGTATATAAAAACGTCAGGAAACAGGGAGAGGATCAGCATAATGAAACAGATAAAGAACCAGAGAATGGTGTACTTTATCAGAAGCTGTCTTTTTTTTATGGCTCGAAAAAAAAGAAATAATAGTGCCAGCGAAATACAAACAAGGAATATTTGAAGCTGTAATGGGACCATGTTGTTTTGAAAACCGATCTAGAATGCAATTAATGCCAGTGTCATTTTAATAAAATAGTATATGGATGCGAATGGGCCGATTGAGGATTTCCCATTCTGCCGTGAACGCATACTAACCGGTATTTCCGTTATCTGTCCACAGCATTTTTTCACCAACATAATTGCTTCCGGTTCCGGATAATCGTGGGGAAAAGAGCTTGAAAAAACCTGCAGGACTTTACGATTACATCCAACAAATCCCGATGTGGGGTCACTTATTTTCTGCCTGGTTAGAAAATGAATCAGGCTGCTGACGTATCTAATTCCCTGACGACGTAAAAATGAGGAAAGGTAACCGTCGGTTTCCCGAACTTCCAAATATCTTGAACCGATTGTCAAATCAGATTCCCCACTTAATAATAAATCAATGTGTTTTTGAATATCCCGGGGATGATGCTGACCATCTCCATCCAGGCGAATGGTATAATCGTATCCGTTTTCATAAGCCCAAATGTACCCAGTCTGCACACAGGATCCAATACCCATGTTAAAAGGTAAGACCAGAAGGTTCGCTCGCTTAAACTCTTTTATAAGCTGGACCGAGTTATCAGTTGACCCATCATCAATAACCAGCACATCTATATCTTTTTGAAATCGCTCAATCTCTAACAATAGACTGATAATATTTTCACTCTCGTTATAGCAAGGGATGATTATCAGGAATTTGGATTTTTCGGTTTTTCTCATTCTTTACTACTCCACAGATTTACAATATGCTGCGCACTGGCTTTGTTGTTATATTAGGTAAGCCTTTTTAACAACAAAAATATGCTTGATTGTTGTTATTTATCTATATTTAGACATTACGCTTTTTTTGACAATCGACCAATAAAAACCGAAATTTCCGCTAAGGGGATTGTCAACTTATTATGATACGTGTTTGAATCGACAAATTGAATTGAAACTTATCAACGGGAGCCGGAATATTTGTGCTCGGCTGTTTGCTAGATACAGAATTCTATATTCTTAATTATCCACAAGGAAATGCCAAAACTAAATTTTAATAACATTCCGCTTTCTTCAAAGACAATTAAAAATGCTTTTTGTGCTGGTTTTTTGCTGCTCGCTATTGGTTATACCGCGATTTTTCTATCCTATGTCCCCGTCAAATTAACGTTAGATATCCAGGGAACTAAAAACATTCGGATTTATACTAAAAGCGGGTATGGTTCCTATGATCATGACTCAGTTGGGAAAAGCATCAAAAATCCGGAGATATTTAGCACACACTCCTTTACAATCCCAGCCAGAAGGATACGCAAGATCCGTATTGACCCGGGCACAGAGCCAGGTAAAATATCCATAAAAAATATTTGTCTGGAAAACAAACAGTTGCCTGAGAGAAGGTTTTGTCTGTCAGCGACCCAGTACGGCGAATATTTCAGCTATGTTAACGATATAACCAACATAAAAATCAGCGGAGAAGATGGCTCAATAACGCTGGAATCTACAGGTCAGGACCCGCATATTGTCAGCAACACCCTTTTGGGGGAAGAACTAAGAAGAATCGCCTATAAACCCGCTCTGGTGCAATATGCGATCGCTGTTCTTTTTTCCATCTTACTTTTTGTCTTTCTTAACAGCAGAATCTATAACAAATTAGGCTTTGCCATGAGTCTGATTTTTTTGTTGCTCACTATCGTCTGTATCGAATACTTCCTGCTATACTCCCCCACAAGGCTATCTTTTGAACTCAAGGGAGCCGACAAAAGTCAGGTGTATGTGAATAGCTGGTTTGGCTTCAACGAATTTGAGTCTGAGAGTATCAGAGATTTGAATCCAGATGAGTACAACTCAATAACCATCGATCTTCCACGCAGAGTTATTGAACAGATTCGAATCGATATGGGTCATAAATCCGGAAATTTCTCTCTAAAAAATGTCTGCTTGGAGAATATATCTTCCCCGGATAAGAAATTCTGTCTTATTGCATCTGAGTTTGGGGATATCTTCATGGCCTCGACCGAAATCGATCATGTGGAAGCTAACAGACCCCTTAATATCGTTTCTTTTACAGCCAATGGCAAAAACCCTCACCTGATCAGTAAAACCGATTTTCAAGCCAGAATAAAAGAGATAAACCACGCAACCACGCTTACCCCTTATATTGGCGCTATACTTTCAACCATGTTGTTGTTTTTCCTTCTAAACAGTCAGTTTTTCTCCAACCTATATAAAACCCTAGAGACCATATATTATACCAGGCCTTTGACCATCAAATTAGTAGCGCAACTCACTGTAATCGTCATCATCAGCATCTGTTTCTTCAACCTATCCTTGAACGTTCGTCAAATCACACCGGCTTATCAAGCCCCGGATGAATATTCACATTTGGCCAGGTTAATCTCCTTTGAGCTTGACGTTCCCTGTGGAGAAGCCCCGGAATCATTTAAATCATTGCTGAAATACACTAATTTTCTACCGTTTAAACACTATGAAAAAATGGACGCGGACCGTGTTAACCAACTGTTTGACACTAATTATCAATCCTCCAGAATAGTCTCCTTCGATTCCAAGGCTTGTGGATATCTGCCTGCCTATGTTTTGCTACCCACTCTTTTTAATTATCTTTCCGGTACCCATACCATAATTGAATCAGATCCAATTACATTTATCAGAAACACCCGCCGCCACTTCTCTATCATGGCTCTGGTACTCTGGTTATTCAGCATCATCCTGATTCTGAGGGGGAAACCACTTTTTGAGACGAATAAACATACTGAAAGAACTCTCAGATTTGCAGGCTTCCTGGCCACAATCTACATGATGTTTTTGCCTCAATCCATCTGGCTTAGCTCGACCATCACAACAGATGCTATCATGATAGCAGGGGGTAGTTTCCTCTTATTAAGTCTGTTTTTCCGAATTCGGATCTATACTGAGATATGCTTTGTCATTATTCTTGCCGCTCTCGCAAGTAAACCGATCTATATTTTTCCATTTTTAATATTTCTAGCGGTGCATTACTTTTATGTGTATAGAAAGCCCCTTGAATACTACTTGCCTGTTCAGATTCAGAATCTCTTCTGGAGGCGGTATCAAATCCTCCGGGTTGCTTTCATTATATCCGCATTTCTAATCATACTTTTTTGGATAAAGAGCACACTCCTGCATGATTGTACAGCGGCTCAATGCAGAATAATTAAGTTCGCTTCCGTTTTTAAAGACAATTCCCAATTTCTCGAACAGCTCAGTTTTATGCTTTTTGAGCAGAAGAGCCTTTCTTTACCTGGTTTTTTTCATACAGGTACGGCCTTTGGTGCTTTTGGCTGGCTTGATTCAGTCATGCCTACTTTTTCCGCTTTCCTCTATACCAGAGCAGTCATGCTGGCTTTTTATGCAGGAATGATACTTTTGCCATTTTTATTCCTTATAAAACCTTTCAAACCGATTAGCCTCCCTATCAGATCGTTAATCTCAATATTTATTTTATACT
>Ga0075122_10000908_pt1 | contig 22108 bp, 25 predicted proteins | sample AntAceMetag02UKB_FD_69790 | JGI IMG/M metagenome (GOLD analysis project Ga0075122, IMG submission 69790) | Saline lake microbial communities from Ace Lake, Antarctica - Antarctic Ace Lake Metagenome 02UKB | ecosystem: Environmental > Aquatic > Non-marine Saline and Alkaline > Saline | place...
AGACGATAAGTATTGACAAATGTTTCGTTCCGTGTTATACTTCTTTTGTAAGATAAAAAAAAGAAAAAAGAGGAACATTAAAAATTAAATACATATACAAAGCCTTACAGGAGTGAAGACCTGCTAAAAGGCTTAGACCTAACATTAGTTAGGTACTCTGGAGAGAGTCAGCTAGATAGGAGCTGTAATACCTATTATAATAGTACTTATAATTATACTTATTATATAGCTTCATATTTTTAATATGAAGTATAAAACAAACCCTCTCCAATTATGGAAAGGGTTTGTTTTGTTTTTAGAGAGATTTAAAACAAACCCACTCTCCCCTGTTAGGGAGAGTAGTGAGAGGAGAGATTCTTTATATATACATATATATGAATACCACGAGTAACAACAAAGCTGAATAATATTTAAATAATTAATTGATTCACGTTCCCTGTTCAATACTCACTCTTACTACTTTCTCTAACACTTTAGAGAATAAATATATATCACACTATATATACATTGCTATGTGACCTAGGATGGCGGCACAAATGAGAAGAGAGATCGCTTTCTTAGTCCACTAGCTTCTGGATATTTTAATTCATCAATAATGAATTAAATTCTGTAATAAGCAGTAATACCAACACCGTCTTAATAAACGGGAAGGAAAACAAGTTTATTGCACTCTCTGATTCTCCAGAATCAGGGTAGTATCGGGTAAATCTGTTCCTAATTTTTTTGGGAACAGTATAGTCGATATTAATAGATATTAATATTTGATAAAATAGAAATTAATCTTAAAAACTTATGTATTAAGAATCAGTGCTCGTTTAAATTATTTAAACGAGTATTATTCTTACTATATCTTCAAAGAGGAGAGAGTAAGAAAAGTTCATTAAAATTGAATAAACTAGGAGATAATAAAGATGAAAAATTTTATTAAAAAAATTTTTAAAGTAACATCAAAAAAAATGACTCCGGAAAAATGGATTATTTCCCAGGACACTGGGATGTCGTCAAAGGTTATATGGGGAGTAATGATGGGTTCAATAACAGAAAAAGATGACAACTGGACCAGGGCCATTCCATGTGATGTTGAAGATTTTAGCCGATGTTATAGGCTATTAAAACACTTCCCATCTTGGGAAAAGAAACTAAAAAAAGTTTCTAAAATATTTCCTAAATGGGAACCTTTTGTAAAAAATTGGAACAAACTATCTGATTTGTTTAAAACAAATCAGGCAGGACAGTTAAGTAATGTTCTGTACAAAATGAGCCTACCTCAACCATGACAAAAAATAGGGAGATAAAATGGATAATCTTGGATTTTTGCAAAATGGATTGCCTGTTGCAGATAGATATAATTCTCATCTGCACAATGGCATCCGTGATTTACTTCCCGTTGCGTTAGCCAAAATAGATCCAAACGACCAACACTTTGTAAAAGAAGTGGTGGACTTTGGTGAAGTAATTGGTGAAAAAACGTGTGTAGAAACTTCATCTTCGGATGAGATTATTTTTGCACAACGTCCAAAGCGTAGTGGGTTGAGTCGGTTTGTAAAAGGACGTCAACCTGAACCATGCTCTAGACTCGTCGTTTTACTTATAAAAGCCAGAGATTTTGACGGTTATGTCTTGGTTTCTGCCTTTATAGGAGATTTATCGGAACACGAACCTTGGGATCCTAAAGCTGATCCAGAAAAAAGCCGTGGATTTTGGAACAACCACGCTTTAATCTGGGGAAGTGAGGAAATAATCTCAAGTACCGAGACGGCTAAATGTCCTTGGTAGTTGCAACCTACTTTGTATAATTAACTGAATAATTTTCAGGACATATGCGAGTAGGCACATATGATTCCTGGGCGATTCCCTGCCAACAAGAACGGGAGGAGTGCATGGCGTGAAGCTATCAATAATAGATAGTGGATCGGCGCTCAAACTCTAACTTTAGGAGAATTTATAATGGATACCAAGAAAAAAGAAAATCTGTATGAGACAATTCTTGCTAAATTGCAAGAAAAATTTGTTCGATGTGAAGAAATTGCTAGAGTAATAGCTTTAGCGATTGAATCACAAAAGAACGTATTATTGTGGGGACCAGGTGGTCACGGTAAATCAGAGATGATCACCGAAGCATTGGAATATCTCTTCAATGAAGATGATATTTTCGTCCAGTCCTTTGGAGAAGGAATGGACGAGGCCACCCTTTGGGGCGGTCTTGATTTTGCAGCTTTGGAAAATGAGAAGGTATTAAAATATTTTCCTGATCAAAGTTTTCTGGCAAAACCATATGCCGTGTTTGAGGAAATGTTTGACGCACCAGCAAGTGTTTTGCTGGCACTGAAAGACACACTCACAGCCCGCAAACTTCGTAAGGGCTCTCAAAAATTTTCAATGAAAACCAAGGTGATCATTGCGATCACCAACAAAGACCCTGAAGAAGTTTCAGAACTTGGACCAGCAGCGGCTGCATTAGTAGAAAGATTCCCCTTACAATTAAACGTAAAATGGGACAGTTATAAATCTGCTGATTACCTGCAACTTTTTGAAAAAGTTGCACCGTTTTTAACAGGTGCGGACTTGAATGGAACAACTGCAGTCTTAGCCGAACTAATGGCAAAGGCTAGTGAAAATTCTGATCCAATTTCGCCACGCTCTGCAGTCTACGCATTGAGTGTAGTAAAATCTGCCGCTTCTCTGCGTAGCTCGAATGTAGTTGAGAAAGAAGATCTTATTGATCTGAAATTTATTGACGGCTTGGATGGTTTAGCTGAAAATATTAAAGCCGAACTTGAAGAAGCTTTTAAAAGAGCTGAGGCAGAAAAAAAATTAGTTGGTGCTGAGGAATTAATGCAACGACTGATTGAAGAATGGGGACAAAATAACAACAGCCCCATAAAGTTGTTACAAGTTGCAAAAAAAATGTCAGAAATTCAGGACTTAGTCAGTAACTTGACGGTCCCGGATGGATTGACAGACAGACGTAAATCATTGAGAGAGTCTGTAGCTGAAAAAATCACTGAAATTCAGTCAGCAGCTCTCAATGCAACCCGCGTATAACCTTTAACGAAGGAGGTGCTAAATGCACTATACTTTTAGAACATCACCACCCGCAACATACATACCTCCTTCTGCGGAGGAAATGAAGGAAATGGCAGAAAAAGTTGGCTTAGGAGGTTACTCCAAAGACCTAGTAGCCGACTTATGTAATCTGGCGGCTGGTGGAAGTATTAATCCACCCTCTACTTACCAGAACACGGTAAAAAGAGGCGTGGAGGAAAATTTCCCCGCCGCCAACAGCAACGGGAACTGGTCCTACAAAAAAGGCGGGGAAACGGTTTACACACAAAACCGTTTTCAAGCAACAGAAGGTAGGACTAGGTCAGCGATGAAGTACCACCAAAATGTCTGTGATTTTCTGCAGTCGGTGGATCTTAATCGCTTCCCTGGCAACTCGCCGCTTGAACAAGCGATGAGCCTCCTAAAGATGCTGTCCAAAAAATCGGGTGGGTCTGGTGGTGGCGAAGGCGGTGAGCCCCTGCCTATATTCCAAGATTCAGACAGGCCAGAGGGTGTCGCTGAGGAAATGCACGACACTCTTGATATGGTTGATTCTTTGTCTGAGGAAGAGCAAGACATGCTCGACCCAGACGGAAGCAACCATGAGGTTGAATCTGAGGAAGACGGAGAACGATCCGGACATCAAAAACTCAACCGTTTAAAAGTGGCTGAGGATTTAGTAGAAGGGTCAGATAAAAGGGTGATGCTGGATATCTCTCGAAAGTTGGATCAATTTACAAAACTGCAAGTGCGCAAAAAACGCACAGCAGACCCCGATCCAGCTGGGGACGAAATCCATCAGCGCCCAATTCGTCATCTTGGCGAACTGTCAAAAGTGTCCAAAACAGCCTGGGCACTGAGACAGCAAAATCCTAATTATTTTCTTTACAAGGCTGTTACTGGACAACTTCCTATCCGTGAACGCATCACTCATAATGAGAAAAAGCAGGCAATTTTTATTCTGCTAGATGGTTCTGGATCAATGGATGGGAAGAAACACTGGAAAGCTTCTGGGGTTGTAATGAATCGCCTCAAAGCTGTAATCTCTGGTGATGCTGAAGTTTGGTTAAGTGTCTTTGACACTGACCTTACTAAAGCAAATCGTGCCACTAACCCAGAAGAAGCTCGTAAACTAATCAAAAAGTTTATGGGTGGTAATTATTCTGGCGGTGGTACGGACATAGCTGCTGCTGTCCGCTCGGCATACAAAATGATTGAGGAAGCAATTAAAAAAGGCGATGCATTGTATCGTCCGGAAATCGTTGTCCTGACCGACGAGGATACCTCAATCAATGACTTGAAAAAGTCGGAAATAAAAGACACCAGAATCCATGGGTTTGCCATGGAAGTTAGTAATCCTGGACTGGTAAAGTTTGCTCAGTCCACGGGTGGTGTCGGAATTGATAAATTCTAAAACAAAAAGGAGGTTGCCTTGACAAGAGCACCCCCGTAAAAATGTCTGTCCGAGCAGACATAGTCAAAATCGTATCTCGGTGGGAAACCTGTTCCTGACGTACACTTACGATGTTCTTGATTGTCAAACAGGTAGGCATGAAAAGCGTGTGACCCGCACGTAACAAGCTTAAAACTTGAGGGTCGGGCGCACCGTTACAGCGCGGCGGTTATATAGTCGAAGCAATACCGCTAATAAAAAAAATGCAAGATATAGAAAAAATGTTTATCTAGAGGTATAGCCTAGATAAACCACTCTTTCTTAAATCTTCGATAAAAATTCTTTTGTCAAAAAGAATATAAAGAATTGACACTATAACCTGGGCAAGTGAACACTTTCCTTACCCTTGTAAAACATTTAAAAAGAAACACCCGAGACTTGGAAAACTTACCCTTTTCCACTTCTCTTCCAATTCATAATTAATTTTGTGGTTTGAAAGAGGAGATAAAATAAAAATAAAAAAACTCCTTGTAAACCAATAACCAAATACGGAGGTAGTCATGATAAGAGGTCCACCTTTTATCGATAAAATGATATCAACTCAGGGTACTGCATAGCAGTCCTAAGCCCTGGGACCACTTCTGGATTATGAAGCGCAGAACTGTTGGCCAAGGCTTTCAGTTCACGATCGGTGTGATAAAACGATCAAGGAAGTTAATCTTGAGAGTGGCACTTCCAATAAAAAACAGCCACAATGTTTATATAATGAAACTTTTTGGAGGCATGACCCAATTAGTCCCTCTTATTTAAACACTCAATTTATATATTCTTCAAGCCGGGAGAATATATCAAGCTTTTGGCATCATGAAGGAACCGTAAGTTCCAGGCCTGTTCTTGAACAGTAAAGTCCGCTGTTGCAAGAGGGTTAAAACTGATACCCATCATCCCAAAGTACCGGACTCTAGAGGTTGAAAGCTTTGGGCGTATCTCACATGCGAAATCGTAAGAGACTCGATAGTGAGGGTTGGTTTCCTACAACTACGCGGTGGTGCGCAAACAAAACACCAAAGAGGACTATGTTCAGCTCAAAAATATGTATGGATACTTTGAGTTTACCTAAAGAACATTTTTCTTGATTTGTTTATGCTAGGAAAAATAACAAAGGACCATTGAGAGTGGCGCCTAGCCAAGAATTAATTATCTCACCATACAACTACTATGATTTTTATTAAATTTATTTATAGTAGTAACTATCAAAAGAGGTACAAAATTTAACTGATAGTTGTTGAAAGTGGCTCAACTATCATCGGTTAACCTCTATGCAGAACCGAACCGAGGTTCTTAAATCCACCCCAACTGTCATATCTGGGCTTGACCCCCGGAGTTCCACTAATACTGGACGGGCAGTGGTAACCCAAATTTTTTAGTGGAAACTTAATTTTTACCCAAGTTTCCACTATCTTTTTCAAATCATTATTTTTTTTAACATTGTGATTTGAAAGAGGTTAGAAAAATAAAAAACAGTTCTTTACAAAACCAAATCAAGAGAGGTAAAAAAATGGAAAATTTATATTTTTACCAAACCGTCCTGCCAAATTTAGTAGGAAGAAAATTCGACATGCCTCGTAATTACGGACATGCTGAATATAAAATTCTAGGTGGAAGCGAAGAATGGAGAAAACATCGTGACGCACAAAAATTATTTTTCCATTTTGATGATGCTGGAAACCCAGTATGCACCGGAAACGCCGTAACACAAAAAACACTCTGTATCGTTATTAAACGTTTAGGTGGATACAATGGATCTGTGCGAACCACATTTGCACAGTTATTGCAGGAGGTGATGTAATGAATACTTATCAAAAAATCTCGATGAAGTGCACTGCCCGTGCGATTCGTATGATCACAGATGAAGATTATATGAATTTTATAAATTTTCTTTTCAATGATTTTGAATTGACAAGAAAAATTTATGGCGCATGGTGGAATTTTTTAAAAGAAGCTGGCGTTGACACTAAACAATTATTAAATACGGACTATACACCTGTCCGTTTCCTGCTAAAAAATGTTCAATGCCATAATTCGTCAGGCGTTAATAATGGTATTTTTACTCAAACCCATTATTCACGAAAAATAAAAGGCACCTGGCAGGAAAAATTATGGTGTGGCGAGTTCAATCTGGAAATATCTTTCCAGAAAATTCCTGGTTTGGAAAAAGTTATAAAAGCCTTTATTAATAATTTAAAACAAGGCTTCGTAACTCTCGGTGGTGGAAAAAGTATTGGCCGTGGGATAGTCGAAACCGACGGAGCCGACGTACCAGCCGTAGAAATGGGAAAACTCCGTTGTCCAAAAGGTCATTTTACATCAAAACAAAAATTCTGTTTTGGTGGAGAGTGTAAATGTGGAACAATTGTTGTCCCCCAGTGAACGAAGGTCCCCGAAGGTTATGGCATGTTCTGTTAACATTGTTTTACTGCGAGAGCAGAATAAACATCTACCAAATACCCGAAGAAGGGAGTTGTACCTAAACTCCCATCTTCTTCTAAGTTTATTACTCTAGTAGTAGGCTTAGAGAGAGGATTAATTTATCAATATTGTTTTCAGTCACCCAGGGAAGAGAAGGGACTAAAATATCAAACAAAAACTCTCTCCAAGTTGTGAAAGCAACTACTGTTTGATAACTCAACTTCGTCCCTGGTTGATTGAAAAAAACCAAAAACAGCCCCAAGATAAGAGGAGCTGTTTTTTGATATATATTTTTAATTTAAACAATTTCTTCTTTAACTTTTTGCCAAATTTCTTTAGAAATTTGTTTCATTAACTTTTTATCTTCTCTTAAGAAAGTTTTAGCAGATTCTCTGCCAGCAGCTAATTTAGTGTCTCCATAAAAAAATGTGGTGGCTTGTTTTTTTATTAATCCATATTTCATTCCTAAATCTAATATATCTCCAGATAAAGAAATTCCTTCATTATACATGATATCAAATTCAGCAGATTTAAATGGAGCAGCAATTTTATTTTTCACAATCTTTGCTTTAACTCTATTACCAATAGTATTATCACCCATTTTAATTTGAGCTGCACGCTTTAATTGGACTCTTACTGAAGAATAAAACTTTAAAGCCATACCACCAGTTGTTGTTTCTGGGTTGCCAAAAAACACACCAATTCTTTGTCTTGTTTGATTTAAAAATATTACGGAAGTTTTTGTTTTAGAAATAATTGCCGTTAACTTCCTTAAGGCCTGACTCATTAAACGAGCTTGCAAAGCAATATGTCTATCACCCATTTCACCTTCAATTTCAGCCTTAGGTGTTAAGGCTGCTACTGAATCAATTACTACAACATCTACACTATTTGATCTAACTAAAGTTTCTACAATCTCTAATGCTTGTTCACCTGAATCTGGTTGAGAAACTAATAATTCATTTATATTAACACCAAGCTTTTTAGCATACTCTGGGTCCAATGCATGTTCTGCATCAACAAACGCAGCTACACCACCTTGTTTTTGCACTTCTGCTACGACATGTTGAGCTAAAGTGGTTTTTCCTGAACTTTCAGCACCATATATTTCAATAACCCTACCACGAGGCACACCGCCTGCACCTAAAGCAATATCCATTGATAAGCAGCCAGTAGGAATTACCTCTATTTGCATTGTTTTAGCATCACCAAACCTCATAATAGCGCCTTCACCAAACTTTTCTCGTATTTGATTAACAGCATCTTGGGTTGATTCATCTTTTATTTGTTGTTCATCTTTGTTTTCTTTAGGCATATTTTTACTCCTGTACAATTATTTCTTTAATTTTTACTGCATTTCGCGAATATCTTGTCTTCGCTTCTACCCTTATTATATTCAAATCCGGAGACAAGTCAAGTTGTAAGCTAAAAAAGCCTGTGCTGTCTGGAATGATCTCTTGTGAGTTAATTTTAACCTTTGCATTGTTGTCTGTTTGACCATAAATTGTATAAAATTTTTGATCAATTGTTATGGTTTCCTGAGCTGGTTGTAATATTTCTAAACTAGGAGGATTAGTAACTTGTGATACTTGGAATATTAAATATATTACAATAATTAAAACTACTAAAATGATAGCTGATCGTTTTAATATATTTGGCAAAACAAGTAAATTAGATTTATCTACCTTCTTATTAAATTTCTTCATATCATCCCACTTGTTATATATATTCATTTCCTTTTCTAAAGTTTCATTTAATTTAGCAAAACGTACACCCAAAGCTTCTGCATATTTTTTAACAAATATTTTGATATAGAATTCACCTGGTAATTTCTGCCAATCATTATCTTCAATATATCCTAAATATTGTTTATTAATTTTCAACTGATCTGAGATCGAACTTAAAGAGAGACTAGATTTCTCTCTAGCCTCCTTTAAAATTTTACCAATATCTTGGTGTTCATTAATTTTTTTTGTACGAAACGCTGTCATCTTGTTTTTTTAATTATTCTTCCTCATCTTCATATTCTTCATCGTCTTCAATATCTTCTTCAAATTCATCGTCTGTTTCTTCTAAAATTCTATCTGCTTCTAACTCTTCCATTCTACCAATAACTTCTCTTGGTTTGGATCCTTGAGCTGGACCTACAATACCTTGGTCTTCCAGCAAATCAAGAATCCTGGCAGCCCTGGCATAACCTATTCTAAATTTTCTTTGTAAATATGAAGCTGAAGCTTTACCCATTTTAATAACTAATTCCTTAGCTTCTGGTAAAAGTTCGTCATCATCCTCATAACTTCCATGGCCAACAGCAGATACACCTGTTGGTATTACTTTTTCCGTAATACTTTCATCATAGTCTGGTTTGCCTTTTTGTTTTAAGAATTCAACAACTCTTTCAATTTCTCCGTCAGATAAAAATACTCCTTGTAATCTAACTGGCTTAGAAAGCTCTGCTGTGATGAATAACATGTCACCATTACCAAGTAACTTTTCAGCCCCGCTTGTATCTAATATTGTTCTTGAATCCATTAAAGAAACTACAGAAAAAGCTATCCTTGCAGGAATATTTGCTTTAATGAGTCCGGTAATAACATTAACAGATGGACGCTGAGTAGCTAATACTAAATGAATACCAACAGCTCTAGCCATTTGTGCTAAACGCACAACAGCAGCTTCAATCTCTGGACCCGCACTAGCCATTAAATCAGCTAATTCATCTACTACAATAACGAGGTAAGGCATTTTTTCTTTAGGGCCAGTTGCATTGTATGCATCAATATTTCTTTTATTTGAATTAGATAAAACCTGCAACCTTCTTTCCATTTCTTTAACAGCCCAACGCAATGCATTAATTGTTTTCTTTACATCTGTAATTACAGGACAAAGTAAATGAGGTATATTGTTATACTGTGGCAACTCAACCCTTTTTGGATCTACTAATATGAATTTTAAATCATCAGGTTGATTTTGATAAAGTAAAGAAATGATAATTGAATTAATTCCAACAGTCTTACCTGAACCAGTTGCTCCAGCTATTAATAGATGGGGCATCTTTCCTAGATCGGCTAACAATGGTTTTCCACCAACATCTTTACCAATAGCTATTGATAAATTTGATTTTCTTTCTTTAAATGATTGTGAAACCAAAGTTTCTTTTAAAGATACTAAAGCATTTTTTTGATTTGGCACCTCTACACCAATTAAAGACTTCCCAGGAATAGGTGCTTCAATTCTAATAGGGTGAGCAGCTAAAGCTAAAGCTAAATCATTATTTAATGTTGTAATTTGCGAAACCTTAACACCAGAAGCTGGCTTAAATGTATACTGAGTAACCGTCGGACCAACAGATACTTCTCCCATCTCAACATTAATACCAAAGTGTTCTAATGTCTTTTGAATAATCTCTTGATTAATCTTAATGTTCCCTGAAGTAGGAGCTTCTCTTTTGTCACTTAAAAGATCCAAAGGTAAATCAATTTTAGGTAATCTCTTTTTATCTTTAGGAAACATTTCTTTTTGTGTCTTGTCTCCTTTTTCGTCTTTTCCAAATTCTTCATACTCTTCGTCATCAATATCTTTTTGTTCAAACCCAATATCATCAATTGATCCCTCTTCTAAATGATCTTCTTCTTTAGAACTAATCTTTTCTTTTAACCAAGAAAAAGATGGGAAACGAAGAGCTTCCCAAATATCCATAATTGTTTTTTCAAAAAATAAAAGTAAAGAAACACAGAATAACAAAAGAAGAACAATAACTGCTAACCACAAATCCCCTATCTGTAAGAATGGCCAGGCTATAAAATATCCTAAAAGACCACCACCAATTCCTTCACTAGCAATTTCAAATCCACTTCTTGTTGAATTAACAAACAAACCAAGGATTCCAGAATATGAGATGGTGAATAAAAATAGGCCAAGCCATCTGTGTCCAGATATTTCCTTTTTTTCCTTAACTGCTAAAAAATATCCTGAAACAGCCAAGATAACTGGCCAAAACCACCAGCCCCAACCAAATATATATTGCCAAAGTCCATCTAAAACCATTCCTACCTTACCTAAAACACCAAACATCGCTATAGCAGAAACACCTGCTAAGAAAAATATGAATAAAACAAACACATCCCTCTTCACATTGGAGGGTATGTTTGAAACCATATTTTTAAACCTTTTTTTACGATATCGAGCCATATATATGTATACATACATTTTAACAAAAAAATAACAAAAGTTAAAGACTTGCATTTATAGAGGAAATCGGCTAAGATAAAGGTAATAAATTACTAAATTAGACACAAAATACTATGAAACCGAAAAAGAGACACACAAAATCACGTTCAAGAAAAAGAAAATCAGCTATTAGTTTAAAACCTGTTCAATTGTCTGCTTGTCCAAAATGTAAAAAACCCCTAAGGCCACATACAGCTTGTTCTTTTTGTGGTACATATAAAGAGAAAAAAGTTTTAAAGATTAGAGTTAAAAAAGCAGAGAGAAAGAAAAAGATGAAAGAAGAGAAAAAAGAGAAAAAACAAGAAAAGAAAAAATAACATAAAAAACCATGTCCAATAGGCACCTTTCAAGAACCATAGCAATGCAAACACTTTATGAGTGGGATTTTAATCATCGCTCACAAAAACTTCAAGATGTTCTGGCACATAGTATCCACGAACAAGGAGTTGGTTTACAAGACACTTCTTTTATTGAAAACCTAGTTAAAGGTGTTACAAAAAACTTACCAAAGATTGATGATATCATTACAAAATATGCACCAGACTGGCCTCTTGATAAAATGACTGTTGTTGATAGAAATGTATTACGTTTAGGAATATATGAATTACAATTTACTGAAAATAAGATACCACCAAAAGTTGTAATCAACGAAGCTATTGAAATGGCTAAAACATTTGGTGGTGATTCTTCTGGAAAATTCGTTAATGGTGTTTTAGGAGCTATATATGGAAAAATGGAACAAGAAGAATCAGAAGAAAAAAAAGAATAACAATTAATTATCTAATTTCCAAATAAGTTCAAAATATTTATTTGAATTTGTTTAGAGTTTAGAATCTAATAAAACTATGTCAGATTTTCTAAAACTAGAAAAAAAACTAAAAGTTACTTTTGAAAACAAAGAGCTTTTACAACAAGCATTAATTCACAGATCATATATCAACGAACACTCGTCTACAGGTATGGAACACAACGAGCGTTTAGAATTTTTAGGTGATGCTGTATTAGAGTTAATCGTAACAGAATATTTATATAAAAAGTATCCAAACCCTGAAGGTGAATTAACAAACTGGAGAGCAGCTTTAGTTAATGCAAAAATGTTAGCCCAAGTATCACATGAGCTAAAAGTTGAAGATTATCTTTTCTTATCAAAAGGTGAATCTAAAGATAAAAATGAAAAAGCTCGTAACTATATCCTAGCCAATGCAATGGAAGCAATTATTGGAGCTATTTATCTAGATCAAGGTTGGGATAAGGCTAGTGAGTTTATTACAAACAACATGTTGTCTAAATTGCCTAACATTCTTGAGAATAAGCTATATATAGATGCAAAATCTCTTTTCCAAGAAATGGCTCAAGAAAAAACAGGTTTTACACCCTCTTACCAAGTAATGTCAGAATCTGGCCCAGATCATGAAAAAACCTTTATTATTGGTGTGTATTTAGATGATGAACTGATTGCAGAAGGAAAAGGAACATCTAAACAAGAAGGCCAAATGGATGCTGCTCAAAAAGGTTTAGATGCTAAAAAATGGGAGAATAATCTTTGACAAGACCGAAAAATTGTGCTATACTTATAATGTAATAAAGAAGTATTTTGTTCATACTTCTTTTTTGATACAAAAATATATACAAAAACAAAAAATATGACTTCAAATTATAGTCAGACGTGGAAAAACGTCTGCACAGACAATCAATGGTTGCGTGATGATAAACATTCAGGAATTCGCACTTTTAAGCTATTTGTAGAGATAACAATATCTATATTAGTTGTTGTTATTGCAGCTTTAGTTTTAAGCTGGGTAGACAACAAAGTATCTTACCAACAACCAGTAGAACATAAAGATGTACCAGCTTATACAGAACATGCTGACCAACGTTTTATTAAAGATTTCTTCCAAGCTGGATATTTAAATAAAAATGTAACTTTAAGTTTAAGATAAATTAAAAATATTTAAATAAATGATTTTACAACCTTTGGGTTGTTTTTTTGTTTTGCAAACTAAAAAGCATCGATTGATTTGAATCAACCGATGCTCATGTTATTTATTTTGCAATCTCCTTTAAAATTTCTCTTTCAATTTCAACATAAAAATCTTTTGGCAAACTATACACATCACGAGCCACACAGTGATAGTTAAATTTTTTACCGCTTTTGGCCCTCTTATAATTAGCACAACTCTTCCACGTCTCTAACAATCCTTTGTCCCGTATGTCAGAGATAAAAATAGTATCTTTATCTACACGACCAGGACATTGAACTACTTGACCTGACAGGTTTAAGTAAAAACCAGCGGCGGTCTGATTACACGGATGACATCCTGGATACAAAGAAACCCCATCCTGACAAAAACTATCGAGACTTATTAAGTTTTTCTTTATTGCCCAAGTATATATATTTATATATACCTTTTTTAAATTACCATAGTAGCCTAGATCCTCTTTGTCTTTTTCAGACTGATCAAGTCCTTTTCCGCTTATGGTTGTCGGACAACTAAGCATGTATATATTTCTCATTCGTGCCCACTTATATAAACCAAATATTTCTTTTACATTCTCTGGTTTTATAGGTGCCGCCACCAAGCTCAATCTTGTTGCCTCTCCTTGAACATAGTCATTAAATCCTGCCTCTACCAAAAAAACTAACGCTCGATTTCTCAAGTCAACATAGTTCTTTATTAAACTTTTTTTGGAGCCAACAAACTTTTCTTGAGTCTCCTTGTTAAAAGAGTTAAAACCTAAACAAATACTAACTTCCATCTTTTTAAGTTCATCTACAAACTCCTTACTACTATTAATTCCATATTTTGTGTTATATCTTTTTGCAAGCTCGTCACTACCAATAACGTGCCCTTTGGTTAGTATAGACACGCCAACACCAATGGAATTAACCTCTCTTAAAAAACCTAGAAAATCTTCATTTTCAAAAGGTTCACCGCGTCCAATAATTTTTATTTGTCTCAGTCCAATTTTTCTAGCCTCTTTTATATAAGATATAATTTCTTTATAACTCAATTGTTTATTATCAACACTGTCAAACCTACTGTCTCTACGGAAACAATGAGGACAGGCCAAACTGCATTTATTCCCAAAATCCAAATCCATCATTAACATTTTAGCTGTTCCATCAGGCATTATAGAATGCAGATCTTCTTTATTAATATTACCCCAATATTTAACGCTGTTAATATAATTCTTTGGAAACTGGCCGTTAAAAACCACGGGTATATCTTTTAAATTTTTCATAATTTTTCCTTTATTTTTTAATGAGCTTCTTTTGTCTTTATCTACCTTTATAATACATAATTTGACTAATCCCTGTGGGAATGGTATTATAAATATACAAAATATAACTAAATAATGGCTAATATAAGCAACAAATATGTTGATGTAGTTTCCACAACTTTATGATTAAAGAGTTATTAAAATATTTAGATTTCTCAGAAAAAGAAAGTGAGATATACCTTGCTCTGCTTGAAATTGGGCAAACTAAAGCATCAGATATCGCAAAGAAAACAAACATAAATCGCACTACCGTATATGATTTGTGCGAATCTTTAATGAAGAAGGGATTATTAAGTAAATATAAAAAAAGTTCAGGCACATATTTTAATGCTCTAGAACCAGAAAAGTTATTAGATTACTTAGATAGGGAAAAAGAGGAAAGAAATAAGGAGACAGAAATAAAAAAACAAAAAATAGAAGCCTTTTTACCGCAAATGATTTCTTTACAAAATATTTACACAACAAAACCAAAAGTTAAATTCTTTGAAGGAGAAAAAGGTATGAGAGAAGCATATGAAGACACTCTTACTTCTAGAGAGCCTATTATGGCATATGCAAACGTTCAAACAGTGCATGAGGGATTGCCTAATTTTTTTCCAGAATACTACAAAAGAAGAGCAAAAAAGAAAATATTTATTCGTGGCATATTTACGCAAAACAAACTATCTTTTGAAAGGTCTAAACACGACCAGGAAGAAAAGCGAGACTCTCGCTTTCTGCCTTCAAAAGACATGACCTTTTCCCCAGAAGTTAATATATATAATAATAAAATAATGATTGCCTCTTGGAAGGAAAAAATGGCTCTCATAATCGAATCAAAAGAATTAGCTGATTTACAAAAACTAATTTTTAATTTAGTGTGGGATAATTTGCCCAGAAACACTGAACAACCAGAAAATTAATACTAATTTATATTTAAAACAAAAAATCCTGAATATTATTCAGAACTTTTGGAGCGGGAGACGGGGGTCGAACCCGCGAGCTTCTCGTTGGCAACGAGATGTTCTACCACTGAACTACTCCCGCCCAATATGATATTCAGCTAATAAATCAATCCATTTTAATACTTTCTTTTTTAAATATTTGTTCGATACTGACACACTACCTATACCATACGGCAACCTCCTTACTTTATGTCTACCTTGAATTACCGTTGATTTATATATATTTTTCTTCTTTATCCCAATATTTTTACTCCAATAATTTACACATTTATTTTCTTCGAGGTCAGGATATATAACAGTATGACTTTTTATTTTGTTTATGTCAACCCTACAAATTTGTATAAGAAAATTTTTAAAAATTCTAAGCATTCTGGGATCGGTGTTACTTACCTTTAAAGGACCTCTAATAGAATTCCTGTCTCCCTCTGTCCAATATATATAAATTCCTGAAATAAATAAATAATCTTTTTTTAACTTACTAAATTCTTTAATTGCTTCATTTTCTGCTTCAATATATAATTTCTGATATTTAATTTTTCTCAACTTGATAAGATTCTCAAGTCGTTTAAGGGAAATACGCCGATTTCTCTCATCAAGCTGTTTTTTTATATCATTAGACCAATCTATATCTTTAAACCAATATGATACTGTACTTTTTGATATCTCAAGTTGCTCAGCAATTTCTCGATAACTCTTTTTTTGCTTTCTAAGTTTAAAAGCCTTTAATTTTTTTGGACCGTGTGCCATACGTAACAATTATACCACAGTGGTTCTATTTTGTCTTGTGGAAAACTAAATATCAATCTCTATAAACTTATCTGGGATAGTTTTACCTCTAATAATCTCAATTTGTGATTTAGGAACCTTAAAATATTCAGATAATATATCTATTACCTTCTTGTTAGCCTTACCTTTTTCCGGAGCTGTGGTAACTTTCACTTTATAATGCCCATCATCTATCTTTTCAACCTTATTACAACTAGACTTTGTTATTACTTTTACTTGAATTTTCATATTTACCAGTTCTGTAAAATTTTAACTAAACCATTATGAATCTTCCCATTAGAAACAACTAAACTACCTTTATCGTTATCAGAAAATATATATTCTTTATTCCTAAAGCTGGTTACCTTACCTCCCGCCTCTTTGACCATTAAAATTCCCGCAGCAATATCCCAAGGCTTGGTGTGTGGTAACACATATGCTTCTAAACGACCCATGGCCACCCAGGCCAGCTCTAAAGCAGCAGCTCCTAGGTTATGTGCATGTTCGTAGTTTTTTATGAATTTAGCGTGTATATCAGCCATTTTATTGTTTGCCTTATCGTTTTGGTATGTATAACCAAAATTTACCATTGATTCTATTGATTTTTTGTTATTTGATACTTTAATTTTCTTGTTATTTAATGTAACCCCTTTATTCTTTTCAGCAACAAATAGTTGTTTAAAGAATGGAGCCCATGTTACTCCTAAAACAATCTCACCTTTGTGAACCAAGGCAATAGATGTATTAAAAAAATGATTGCCAATCGAAAAATTTGTTGTCCCATCTATTGGATCAACTGTCCAAATATATTCTGAATCTTTTTGGTACCAACCAGTCTCTTCTGACAAAATTCCATGTTCTGGAAATTGTTTTTTGATTGCAGAAAGAATAAGGTCATTCGCAGCTAAGTCAGCCGGAGTAACAACTTCATGTTTTGATTTTTTGTTTACTTTAATAGTGTCTATCTTTTCAAAATATTTTAATATTTCTTTTCCTGCTTTTTTCACAATTTGTATTGCGAATTGTTTTTCTTTTGTATAGTTCATAGGTTTATGGTGGACTGAACACCAAAGTGGTCAGACAAAAGTGGTTCTTTAATTGTTTTAAATTTTACATCTATTTTTTTATTCTTTATCAATATATATTCTTCATAATATTTAAGGAATCTATTAAATCTCTTCTTTTGATATTTATTTTTATCAAAATCTTCGGTATAAAAACATTTAAAATATGACTGATTTTCCTCTTTAAAATCCTTTAAAGCAATATTTAAGTCTCCGGATAAAATCACCAGATTCTTATCTATAGATTCTTTCTTTAACACATCAAACTGTTGTCTGTTTATCTTCCGACCAATTTTTCCTAATGGATCATATAAATGAGCATTGATTAAAGAATATTTTTTATCTCCTGTGCTAAACTCTAAAATCTGATAGCCTTTTTTTACTAAACGTTCCAACATATTATGTTTTTTTGTAATTACACACCTTTCCTGCTTTATTCTAGTTGGTTTTTGTTTTGATAAGGTTAATAGCCCGGTCTGATTAAACCACCTTCTTTTAGAGTGTGTTGAATAATATTCAGATAATCTTTCTTCGATTATATTAACGTATTTATTCAACCAGACTTCTTGTAAAGTAATAATATCTGGTTTTGTTTTATGAACCAAGGTAATAAATTTATTCAATCTCTTTTTGTTATGTATCGAGATGGGCCAAAAGAATAACCAGAGATTTATATTTAAAATATTTATCTGCATAGTGATATTCTATAACTGATGTCCTTTTTGTTTATTAAACTCATATTCAATTTCTTTAAATTTTTTCTGTGATTCTTTTGTATTGGTGGTTATAGAATTATCTATTTCTATAATTTCCGCGTCATTTGTTTTTGTGTCATAAACTGCAAAAGTAGCTACACCTGTTTTATATGCTCCTACCTCACCTGGATTTAAAACTAAACAATCTCCGATTTTTTCTTTATTTTTTAAATGGTTATGTCCATAAAAGACTGCATCAAATTGTTTTGAGCTAGCCATTGGTTTTGCTAACATTGGAAAATGAGTTAAAAACAATTTTCTATCATCAATTTCCAATATATCAAAGGTTTCAAAACCAACTTCTAAACTACTTCCTTCTTCCATTGCAAACTTAGTAATTAAACACTTATCTCCGTCGTTATTGCCCCAAATACTAAAAACTGGAATTGGAGATGAACACAATAGCCCAGCAATTGCTGCTCCAGCAAAATCTCCTAAAAACAATATTTTTTCAATATTTTCATAATTTTTAATTTTTTCTAATACTAAAACTAGATTGTGCGCATTATCGTGTACATCAGAAACAATTGCAATTTTCATATACTTAAATTATTAATTATTTTCGTAATATTTTTTTTATTTCTTCCATATCTTTTGGTCTTTCGTTATCAGCGGGTGTTTCTAATATTAAATTAATATTTTTTAATCTTTTATCAGACAATAAGGCCTTAAAACCTTTTAAACCAATTTTACCTTTTCCAATATGTTCGTGTCTATCAACACGTGAACCTAAATCTGTTTTTGAATCATTTAAATGAATTAATTTAAGTTTATCAAGTCCTAAGATTTTATCAAATTCATCTAAAGTCTTTTTTACAGATTTATTATCACGAATATCATATCCTGACTCAAAAGCATGTGCTGTGTCATAACATATTCCAATTTTTTTAGATTGTTTAATGTCTTTAAGGATATCTCTGATTTCTTCAAAAGTATCCCCAATAATTTGACCTGAACCAGCTGACATTTCAATTAAAAACTGACATTTTCCTGTATATCCTTTTAAAACTTCTGAAATACCTTTAGCTACTTGCTGGATTGCTTTTTCATCCCCTAGATCCTTAGCACTACCCAAGTGTGTCATTAAATATTTTACACCTAATTTACTGCCTCTTTCTAGCTCTTCTCTTAAAACAGAAACTGAACCGTGATAAATTCTTTTACTAGATGAAGCGAGGTTTATATAGTAAGGGGTATGGATGTATGATTCTTTTTGGTTATACTTCTTTGAATTATCTTTAAATTGTTGCACAATCTCTTTTGTTATTTCTGGAGCTTTACCGCCCCTTGGTGAACGAGAAAAAAATTGAAAAACCTCACAACCAATATTGTGGGCATTCAATGGTGCATTTTGTACACCACCAGCTGCTGAAATGTGCGTTCCAATTAACATAGGCAAGATAAAAACTGCTAAGTTCATTTTAGCAGTCTTTATCTTGTTTTTCAAATTTTATTGTTCTCTATTTTCTAAAAAATAACTTAATTCTAATAAAAATCCTGGTGTAAAGTTATTTCTATCTTGTTCAATTTCTTTTCTTAATTCTGGTATAGAAATAAATTTAACTTCTGTTAACTCTTCTTTTTGTAGATTGAAAGGGCCTTCGTTATAACAAATATATATCATGTTATATTCATTCTCAATTTCACCGGGCTTTCCAATAGTTTTCTCAGCCAATTTCCCAACTTCTTTGAAGTCACATTCAATTCCAAGTTCTTCTTTTAATTCTCTTTCAGCTGCTTGTCTATAGCTCTCATTAACTGCCACATGACCAGAAGCAGAGCTACACCAACGATTTGGGTGTGACATTTTTGAAGATCTCTTTTGAATTAAAATTTCATCTTTAGAATTTAAAATAAATATTGTTGAGGCTCTGTGCCATAAACCTTGTTTATGACATTTATCTCTTGTTTCTTCTCCAACGACATTATCATTTTCATCTACTAAAGTTAATATTTCTTCTGACATATTTTATTTATCTTCCTTTTTTTCTTTCTTTTCCTTCTTTTCTTTTTTCTCTTCTTTTGGTTCTTCTTTTTCTTCAACAACTTCCTCTACTTTTTCTTCCTTAGTTTCTTCTTTGTTTTCCTCTACTTCCTCTACCTTCTCTTCTTTTTCTTCTTCTTTGGTTTCTTCTTTAGTCTCTTCTACTTTCTCTTCTTTGGTTCCCTTATCTTCTACTACTTCATCTTTAACTTCATCCTCAGTCTCATCAACCTCATCACCCTGATCACCCTCTTCTTTTATTCCACCGGCTTGTACAATATCAATCTTCCAACCAGTAAGTTTTGCCGCTAAACGAACATTTTGCCCTTCTTTACCAATAGCTAGAGAGTATTGATCCTCTTTAACATACGCTTTAGCAACTTTTTCTTCTTCATTAAGTTCTACTTTTTCAATTTTAGCTGGGGCTAAAGATTTAATAATGAAAAATTCTAGATCTTCACTCCATTCAATAATATCTATTTTCTCTCCACCTAATTCATTAATAATGGTTTGGACACGTGTACCACGTTGTCCAACACATGATCCTATAGGATCTATGGAATCATCTTTGGCCCAGACAGCAACTTTAGAACGTGAACCTGCTTCACGAGCAATAGCTTTAATTTGAACGATGCCTGTTCCAATTTCAGGAACTTCAAGTTTAAAGAGTTTTCTAACCATTTCTGGATGTGCTCTAGATATTACAACTTCTGGACCTCTGGGAGTTTGTTCAACAGATTTTAAGTAGAATTTCATTCTAGCACCAGCTCTGTAGTTTTCAGTACGGATTTGATCTTGAGGAGGAATAATGGCTGTTGTATCACCAATATCTACTAAAATGACACTACCTTCTTTACGTTGAACCGTACCATTAATTAATTCTCCTTGTTTATCTTTATATAAATTGAAGATTCCTTCTCTTTCTGATTCTCTGATTTTTTGGATAATAACTTGTTTAGCAGTTTGAGCTGCCATACGACCAAACTCAGAAGGAACTTCTAATTTTGTTATTAATTCTTCTCCTATCTTTGATTTCTTATCTTCTTCCTTTGCTTCAGTTAAAGAAATCATTGTTTTAGGATTAAATCTTTTTTCTTCTTCCTCTTCAGTTTCTTCGCCTGGATTAGGTGTAGTTTGTTTTAATTCTTCTGGGATTTCTTCCCCAGCTGCTTTTAATTCTTCTATCTTAGTTCGTATTTCTTCATACTTTTTTTGAAGTTCATCTTCTACAACTTCTTTAACATCATAGACTTCAAAATCTCCTGTTTCTAAACTAAAATCTACATGTAGATTTTGTTGTTTGTTTCCAAAGTCTTTACGAAAAGCAGACGCCAAAGCAGACTCAATTGTTTCTTTAACTGAATCTTTTGATAAATTTTTCTCATCACAAATTTGTTGTATAGCTAATGCTAATTCTGTTGGCATATATTTATATTTAGTTTATGTGTATTTATTAAAAAAGATTCGGTGCAACCGAATCTGTACATACTTTCTTTCTTATCTTGTCTTTAGTATATATTATCTTTAAAAATATGTCAAGTCTTAAAACAATGCCCCTCATTATGTTAATGGGGGCATTTAAAAACCTAATCACTATTATTTTTACTTTTTGTTTTTCTTTTTTGGACGACCACTTACTTTCACCCAAAATGTTTTGTGACCAATCTGCATATTGGACATAAAAAATCCAAAACGAGGTAGATTCTTTTTTTGTTTTGGCATGATAACTTCCTCCTATTGTTTTTCTTCTATTTTTTTCTTTTTATTTTTTCTTTAATTGTATGTCTCTCAAGATATATTGCTAGGATTAATAACAAGACGCCGGTCAGGACAATGTATTTAATAAACTTAGACCATTCTAAACCCCAATTTTCTAGCCTATCTATTTGTTTTTGTGATTCTTTGGGAATGAATTCTTCTAAAGTTGTTTCTTCTAAATTGTCTAATACATGGCTGGAAACACCTGTTGCAATGTCCATGCCCGGAACCGTTGTTGGTGCATATTGAAGAGCACTAACAGGTTGGGATAGTAATATGAATATGATGATAAATAATATCTTTTTCATAGTAGATCTCTAAATTAATACAATTAACCTGAAACCCCTAGTTGAACCGTGCAGGCGGATTTCCCGCACACGGCTCTACAGTAATATGTTCACCATATGTCATACATATTG
>Ga0075122_10000909_pt1 | contig 22090 bp, 29 predicted proteins | sample AntAceMetag02UKB_FD_69790 | JGI IMG/M metagenome (GOLD analysis project Ga0075122, IMG submission 69790) | Saline lake microbial communities from Ace Lake, Antarctica - Antarctic Ace Lake Metagenome 02UKB | ecosystem: Environmental > Aquatic > Non-marine Saline and Alkaline > Saline | place...
ATCCCAGAAGACAAATCTTATGTAAAAAAGAAAACACATTATTCGAAAATCTCTTTCCCAGGAGATGTTGCTATATTTAGAGAAAACGTTATTTTATTTAATTATGAAAGCATTCCCTCCGCAATCCTAATAAAAAGTAAAGAGATCTCCAGGCAGTATAAAGATTTTTTTCTGAGTATCCAGAAAAACTAAGCCCCCCCTAATTTTTTATAAAAAAGGGAAATTTGTTGAAGATTTTGAGTAAAAATTTAATTAATAATGTTCCCCAACCCTCTGCCTAATGCATAGCCAATTCCAGTACAAACTGCTCCAGCAAAAGCTATATCTCTTTCACTATTATCACCATAGTATTCCTTTCCAATTGTTAAACCAGCCAAAGCCCCGTAAGCTGTTGGGCCAATAAATGCAAAAGCTTCAACAATTTCGGGGTTAGAAATTCCTTTAGAAGCACAAAACCCATTAAAAAAGCCTGCACCTAAGCCTAATACTTCCGTACTTACAACTGCAATAATTTCTAATGTTTTCTTTTTCATCTCTGTTTAACCTCACTTAATTAGAACCCTTTTTAGTATATAAATCTTCCTATCTGTTACTCCTAAAGAGGTACAATAATGTTAAATGAAACTCCCTCTTCTAACTTTGTCTCCTACCTTCCCCCCTTCCCCATCCCCAGTAATAAACTTTTTAACCCCAAATTCTCTCATCCCAACATGCATTATCACATTATCCTAACAGAACTTTGCAACAGCAAATGTAAATATTGTTATGAAAAATCAATGAAAGAATTCGACAACGATTTAGATAAAAAATTCCAATTTGATTTTTCTCAACCCACAAAATCAGAAGTAAACATCAACAGATTAAAATCATTTCTTGAAAAAGATCCAAACCCCACTTTAATTTTCTACGGAGGCGAGCCCCTTCTTGAAATTGAAAGAATAAAAGAAATAATTGATGAATGCAAAGACATTTCAAATATAAAATTCAGGATACAAACAAATGGAAAACTTCTTGACAAACTTCCAATTGAATATCTAAATCAAATAGGAAAAATGCTTGTTTCAATAGATGGCGACCAAGAAACAACAGATTACAATAGAGGGAAAGATACATACCAAAAAGTTGTGAAAAACTTGCAAAAAGCCAAACAACAAGATTACAAAGAAGAAATAATTGCAAGAATGACTCTCTCAGCTTCAGACAAATTCCCCGATATTTTCAAACAGGTAAAATTCTTAATAGAAGAATGCCCTGTAAAATTCCAAAGCATTCATTGGCAAATAGATGCGGGTTTTTATAAATTTGATTTTGATGAAGAAAAAATAAAAGGGTTTTTTCAAGCCTACAATAATTCCATTTCAAAATTAATTGATTATTGGATTGAAGAACTCCAAAAAGGAAACCTCCTAAAAATTTATCCTTTCCTCGGAATTGTAAATCGCCTTCTAGGGATAGATAATGAAACTTGTATACAATGCGGGGCAGGACAAAAAGGCTACGCCATAACAACAGATGGAAAAATAGTTGCGTGCCCAATTATGAACAGTATAAAAGATTTCGAAGCAGGAAATTTAAATAGTAAACCAGAAGAATTAAAGAAATTCGAGATTAAAGAATGCCAAAACTGCGATGTAAGGAAAATCTGTGGGGGTCGTTGCCTCTACTGGAGAAAATCAAATCTCTGGCCAAAAGAAGGTGATGAAATTATTTGCACTTCAATAAAACATTTAATTTCTGAATTAAAAAACCAATTACCGAAAATTCAAGAAGCAATTGATAAAAACATAATCTCAAAAAAAGATTTGGAATACGAAAAATACTTTGGTCCTGAGATTATTCCTTAATCTTCTTCAATTTTCTCGTATCTATCTTTATCCCTCTCGCATCTCGCACCAACAGTTTTTTTCCATGTTTCTTCTAAATTGATATTATGCGAATTTGCTAAACAGATCAGAGCAAACATAATGTCAGAAATCTCGCTCCCAATTTCACTTTCAGGATCCGCAGATTTCTTAACTCTTCCACCATGTTCATTATTCAAAACTCTCGCAAGCTCCCCAGTTTCCTCAGATATCTGCGCCATAATTGACAGGGGTGGAAAGTATCCTACTTTAAGCAAACCAATCCAATCATCAACTTGTTTCTGCATATCTTTAATTTCCATAACAAGACTTAGATATCAAGGTTAATAAATTTTTCTAAGTAAACTTCAGTATACAAATCTTTAAAAATAACTAATCGAGTTTCTTCTTATGGAAAGAACGCCAGAGGGCTTACCCGTAGTTACTGAAGAAACTTTTATGGATTTTCTAGAAAATTATGATCTTGGCTCAGCTAAAAATGATCCTGCTGTAACACGCAGGATAGAAGGGGAAAATCCAGAAGTCCACAGAATTCTAAGGCTTGGGATAGAAAACGCTCCAAGTAAAGAAGCAAAAACTTATTTCGAATGTGGTATTCAAATTTGTTATGAATTACTCAGAAGACAAAGCGGACAAGGAAATCCTTAAAAACTTATCCCCTAAAAAACAAACTGCCTAAAATTAACATAAACTATACACAAAACAATTACAATTGAAGCTACAATATTTCTCCAACTTATTTTCTCTTTCAAAAATATCCTCGCAAAAGTGTAAACAAAGACCGGAGCAAGCAACAAAATCAAAGTTGTAAAAACAACTCCCCAATTCTGGTATCCCCAATAGGCCAAAACCCGATAAGTTATCCACAACGCAGAAATCAATAAAATAGTCCATCTTTCTTTGACCCCTATTTCCTTGAATATCTTTTTGGGCCTAAAAATTACTAAGGCAATAATACCAACAAATAAAGACCTAACAAAATACAACGAAAGAGGAGAATAAAATTCTAAGATCATTTTAGATAAAATAATTTCAATCGCAAAGAACAAACTACCCAAAATTCCGGATACAAGATATTTATTAAAATGAATGTGATGCTTTTTGATATGTGAAGCAACAAGGGCTACAGCAGCAATCAGCGTGGGAATCAAAATCAAAGGATCTCTTTCAGATTCGAAAAAAGCAAAAGCCAGTAAAATAACAAAGACGGGCTCGAGAAGTTTGACCGGCTCTAGATTATTCAACTTCTCCCACTTGATCGCATAATATGCAAAGATATTCGCAGCGACGGAAAAGATAACCACCAAAGCCAAAATTAAAAGATTCCTCAACTCCCAAGCTTGAGGATCTATGCGACCATAGAAAAACAACAAAGGAATCATCAAAAGAACCATCGGAATAAAAGTGGCAACAATAAAATGTTTGAAATTAACTTTTTTCTCACGCAAGATAATTTTCTCAAAAAGCAAGCCTCCAGACGACGCTAATGCCCCAATCAATAAAATCCAAATCAACATCTTTTTATTTTCTCCTCAATATAATCAGAACAAAAGGAATTTAAAAACCTTTATAAACCTAAAATCCCCTTTTTAAATGAATAAAATGGTAGCGAAGAAAAAATCTCCAGCAAAATCTTCTAAAAAATCAAGTTATAAAATTCAAAACATAGTTGCAACAACTTCTCTTGGAAAACCTGTTCCTTTAACAAAACTTGCAAGAACCCAACCCAACACTGAATATAATCCAGAAACTTTTCCAGGGTTGGTTTTAAGAATCAAAGAACCAAAATCGGCAGTCCTTGTTTTCTCCTCGGGAAATCTTGTTTGCACTGGAACAAAATCAACCGCACAAGTTAAAGCAGTTGTCCAAGAAGTTATAAAACAACTTAAAAAGATAAACGTAAAAATCACAACAAAACCAAAAATCACTGTCCAAAATATCGTAGCTTCGGGAACAATCAACTTGAAACTTAACCTAAACTTTTTGGCTTTAGAAATGGATAATACAGAATACGAACCGGAACAATTCCCCGGACTTGTTTACAAACTCGATGAACCCAACGCAACTTTCCTACTTTTCACAAACGGAAAACTTGTTTGCACAGGAACAAAAAACAGACAACAGCTTGAAGACAGCATGAAACAACTTCTGAAAAAAGTTAAAGAAGCTTTGAAGAATTATAAAAAATAATTCTCTTTCTTATTCCCACCATCTCACCCAAACCTAACCTCTTTTTATCTTATCACCCCAACACATTCTTCTCACCACAATAAACTATAAAAACTAGCTCTCTCAACTTTCTTTATGGCAAAAGAGACAAGTGAGGAAACGGAAACTGAATTCCAGGAATCGGGCGAAGAACAACGGACTTCTGAAAAACATCAAAGATCAAAAAACGACGACTTAATCACTGAAGCAAAAGGCTTCTTCAACACTTACAAAAAAGAACTCGGACAATCTTTAAGAAAAGGCGACAAAGCAATCTACCTTGACTTCATGAAGCTAACAGAATATTCAAGCAAAATAGCTGAAGAAATCCTTTCACATCCTGAAGAAACTCTAAGAATGATGGAAGTCGCAATCGAAGAATCGGGCCTAGTCAAAGATATAAGAATCCGTTTGTTCGGCTTGCCTTCAGGACACGACGTAAAGATCAGAAACATCCGTTCAAGACATCTAAACGAATTAATAGTAATAGAAGGCCTCGTCCGTCAAGCTTCAGATGTCCGACCCCAAGTTGTAAATGCAAAATTCGAATGCCCCAGTTGTGGAACAATAATCTCGGTCCTACAAATAGAGAAAAAGTTCAGAGAACCCTCAAGATGCTCCTGCGGAAGAAGAGGCGGATTCAAATTAATTTCCAAAAGTATGGTAGACACCCAAAGACTCGTTATAGAAGAATCTCCTGAAAATTTAACTGGTGGTGAACAGCCAAAAAGAATGAACATTTTCGTAAAAGAAGATTTGGTCGAACCACACATGGAAGAGAAAACAACACCGGGTAGCAAAGTAAAAGCGGTCGGAATTTTAAAAGAAGTTCCCGTGCCATTACCAACTGGGGGTCTATCAACAAGATTCGAACTCGCAATTGAAGCAAACAATTTAATCCCCCTTGAAGAAACTTTTGAAGACCTAGATATCTCAGAAGAAGACGAGCAACAAATTCTAGAACTTTCACAAGATCCTAAAATATTCGACAAATTAGCAACAAGCCTTTCACCAAATATCTGGGGATATGAAGAAATAAAAAAATCGCTTGTTTTACAATTATTCGGCGGCGTCAAAAAAATCCACAAGTCCGGAGCGAGATCAAGAGGAGATATGCATATTCTTTTAGTCGGAGACCCCGGAGTAGCAAAAAGTCAGATGCTTGAATTCATGGCCAAGATTTCTCCAAAGGGAAGATATGTCGTCGGTAAATCCACATCGGGAGCAGGTTTAACCGCAACGGTTGTCCGAGACGAATATCTAAAAGGTTGGTCATTAGAAGCAGGAGCAATGGTCCTAGCGAACAAAGGACTCGTCTGTATTGACGAATTAGAAAAAATGGACCCCCAAGATCGAAGTGCAATGCATGAAGCCCTGGAACAACAAACAGTTACAATCTCAAAAGCAAATGTTCAAGCAAGCTTAAGAGCTGAAACTTCTGTTCTCGCAGCAGCAAACCCAAAATTCGGAAGATTCGACCCCTACCAAGCAATCGCCCAACAAATTGAATTGCCTCCAACATTGATCAATCGTTTCGATATAATTTTCACAATGCGTGACGTGCCAGACAAAAAGAAAGACGAGATGATCGCAAGCCATGTTTTACATGAACATCAAGAATCGGGAGGGGACATGTTGATAGAAAGAGAATTATTCAGAAAATACGCCGCATATGCAAAACAGAGAGTCAAACCAGAATTAACAACCGAAGCATCAAACGAGTTAAAAAAATTCTATGTCAATTTAAGAAACAGACCAGTCGCATCTGAAGCCGCATTAAGACCGATTCCTATTTCAGCCCGTCAACTGGGGGCCCTAATTCGTATGTCCGAGGCATCAGCAAAAATCAGATTAAGCGAAAAAGTCACAAAAGAAGACGCGATAATCTCAATTGAATTGATGAAATACTACTTAATGCAAGTGGGTTATGATTACGAAAGCAAAAGTTTTGACATAGACCGAATAGCCTCCAAAGTGACCTCAAGTCAAAGAGGAAAAATTATGAATGTCAAAGAAGCAATAACTGAACTCGAAGGAAAAATAGGGAAATTAATCCCCATCGAAGAAATTGAAAAAGAACTTGAAGGCAAGATGACAAAAGATGAAATAGACGAAGCAATCACAAAGTTAAACTCCGCGGGGGATATTTTCAAACCTCGAAGAGGTTACGTCCAGAAGATGTGAAAGCAAAATCAACTACTTCTTTTCTGCCTTCCAGATTTTTTTGGCCTTTTCGCTCGTAGTTCATTCAACCTTCCCCGTTCTTGTTCTATAAAACTCTGAACATCATCTAACAATTCTCTGACCCCATCATAGACAGGAAGACTTTCAGGAAGAACAAATTCTGTTCTAAAAACCTTCCATCAGGGGTAGAATAATCAACTCTTCTACCATGAGTTAATAAATAACCTTGCAAAGCAACCGCACCGCGGGAAATTCCCATGATATAAATTAGTGACAAGCTTTTTTAAATATTTATATTCTTAAGATAATTCCAACAACACCCCAACAAAACTTATAAACCCCTATTTATTTTACAAAACATGCCAGAAGAAAATTCGCCAAATAAAAATATTGAAGCGCCTATAAGTCCTACCTTCCAAAAAGACCCAACCCCTCAACAAACCCCTCAAACACCTTCTACTCCAACTCCCGTATCTCCAACAAATCCAACCCCCACAGCCCCTGCAACACCTCAACAAACTTCTTCAAATTATTCAAATCCAAATGCCACTTCAGACAACCAATTCAAAAGAGGAATTGCTTACAAATTAAGAATTGGTGAAATCCTAGTCGGCAAACCTTTCATCGACCCATCAACTCAAAGATTCAATTTTCTTGAATTAGGAGACAAAAAAGTAACAAGAGTTAATGCCATAGGAAATATTGTTGACAAATACGAAAACCCCGGAGAAAAGAACTACATCTTTTTCACATTAGACGACGGCTCAGGCCAACTCAAAGTAAGGGCCTTCGGTGATGACGCAGATAAATTCAAAGATGTAAATCAAGGACAAACAGTAGTAGTCATAGGAAAACTTAGACAATTCAACGACGAAGTTTACGTGACTCCGGAGATAATAAAAGAAAAGGATCCGAAATATCTTTTAGTCAGAAAAAAAGAAACTGAAAAAGAAAAATCAGAAGCCGTCGGCCCAGTTGAAAAGTCACAAGTCACAGCGATAAAAGATAAAATTCTCGACCTAATAAAAAAATCGGAAGATCAAGGCGGGATAGACATAGACCAAATAATAATGTCTCAAGAACTTACAGAGGGAAGTCCAGAAATAATCAATCAAGAGGTCAAAAAGATGATTGAAGAGGGGATAATTTTTGAGCCTCGTCCTGGAAAGCTTAGGTGGCTCGGCTGAGCTTTCTATTTCTCCTACCTGGAAAATTGAGATGGTTGGGTTAGATTTTTAAAGTATTCTAAGTTTACTTGTTCATAATGGTAAAAATATTAGTTATTGGTGATCTACACGGAAGAACACCGAAAATCCACACTAAAGATTTTGATGGCATAGCTTGTGTGGGGGATTTTGGAAACGATAAAGAGATAGCCCCGTATTACAAAAAAATGTTCAAGGAGCTTAAAAAAAATCCCGAAGCAGACACTGACATAAATCAAATAATTCTAAATTCAGTAGGGAAAAAAGAATTCGAGGCGATGCATAAAAGATCTCTGAAAAAAGGGAATAAAATATTAAAATATCTCGATAGTTTTGGGAAACCAATCTTTCTAGTCGCAGGAAACTGGGACCAAAGCTACGGCCCAAGTAGAATCAAAGACCTATCCAAAAGCGATTACAATTACCTAAAATCTTTTTCTGATTGGTTCCTCGGAGATAAGATCAATCCGATTATAACCAAAGGTTGTAAAAATATAAAAAATTGCATGTTCAAATTACACAAATCCAACAACCTTAACTTTGTTGGTTACGGCCTATCAAGTGGGCCAGAAAAAAAGACCAAATCAAGTAAAAGGGGCTCTAATCTAACCTTCACAAAAACAGAATATAAAAAACTACAAAAAGCCCATGACAAAATAAAAAACAAATTAGAAAAAGCCTACAAAAAAAGAGATAAAAAATTTCCAACCTTTTTCATAACTCACAACATCCCCTACAAAACAAAATTAGACAAGATAAATCACAAAGGTTCCTACGCCCATGGAAAACACAACGGAAGCACGATTGCAAGAGATTTTTGCACGAAACACCAGCCCCTAATTTGTATCGGAGGGCATATCCATGAAGGCATAGGAAAAGACAAAATTAAAAAAACAACAATCATAAATCCTGGCTTCGGACAAAATGCACAAGTTCTAGTTGAAATTGACGAACAAAAAAACAAGATCAAGAAGATAAAGTTTTTTGAAAAGAAAACCCAAAAATAATCCCCTCTAATTTCTTCCCATCAAAACTTTTATTAACCTCCCCCTCATTAATACAAACATGGCAAACACATTCATATGGCACCATGTTTCAGAAGATGAAAAGAAAGAAATCCAAAAAGAAGCAAAAACTGTTCTCGATGACTTTTCAAAAAAGCTTTCTAAACTTCCAGAAAACAAATTAAAAGAACCTTTAATAGAAAGACAAGAATCTGAAAGAGAAGAAAATTCATCAACTGCTCAAGAAATAGACAAAAAAATTATGTTTAGCAATGCCCCTAAAACAAACAAAGAAAACCAAACAATTGTCGCTGAAAAAATGAGCTGGGATAATTAATTAAGATATCAAGTGAACATTAGTTCTTTAAACAATCTGCAATATTTCAGCCCAGAGTTTGAAAAATTCTTTACCATTAATTTCGCCGACCATTTGCCGAAAGACAAATCTTATTCCTTCGGCGATTGCCTTAAGTGGAGCTTTCTGACAAAGTCGAAAGCGGAGCGACTACATTAAAATTATTTCACACTTCCATAAATCAAAGGCAACGCAATTGTGATATCACAAAAAACATCAACGAACTTCGCTTTCTCATTCATCTTTCCCCATGAAATTCCTTCTTTTAACGGAGCCCCTGAACTTCCTCCTGGTTGTGGGGTGTCTGTCGTTATTTGAATCCCATAAATTGCTCCTTTCGAAAATTGCAATGATTGTTGTATAAAATTCTTCGGAGTTCCACCCCCAAGATAAATAACCCCATTCTTCTCAGAAGTCCAAGCAATATCAATTATCTCTTTCATGTCCTCAAAAGCATCAACAAAAATTTCTTTCCCTGCAGCTTTCTTACCCCATATCATTAAACCAATTCCAGAATCAGCAAGAGCAGGACAATAAATCGGAATCTTCTTTTCATAACATAGCCCCAATATGCTCTCTTTTCTTTTTTCTTCAGGAATCAAACTTCCAATCTTTTCCAAAAGTTCCTTTATGCTTTTACATTTAGAGATAACTTCCCAATGCTCATCAAAAAAGTTCTCCATATCTTCATAAACCTCATTCTTCATAAAAACATTATAAATTCTATCAATTCCTTTTTTGTTCAATTCGGCGTCGCTTATATTTTCATCTCCAGAATAATGGTGGTGACCAAGAGCTTCAATTAGGTCGTGTGTCAAATTCGCTCCTGTTGTAACAAGAACATCAATTTTCTTTTCATTAACCATATCAACTATAATGCTCTTCATTCCCGCCGGCACCATAGCCCCAGCCAATCCAAGAAAAACTTTGCATTTTTCATCATCAACCATCTCTTTAAAAATATCTGAAGCCAAAGAAATCTTTCCAGCCCCAAAACCACACCCCCCCATCTCTTTTACAAGTTTAGAGACTTTCATGTCTTTTTCAATTTTTATTGATTTAATGGGTTTCATTTTTAATTAATGAATCAGAAAGAAGTATAACTAGAACTATATCGGTATCGCGAGGTTCCTAATTAACGAGTTTTTCATATATACTCCAGCACAATAACATTTAAAAATCTTCCTTTTCTGATTTTACTACAATGAATAAATGGATAGAAATAATCTTCGGGTTGATTCTTGTTGTAGGTACGATTTTGGTTTGGGGCTATTCTGCTCAATGGGGCAGCTTCTGGAACTTCGGCACAGCAGCATGGGAGCTTCTTAAGGGTGGTTTAGTATGGTTCGTATTACTAATCGGTCTTATTTTATTGATGCTCGGAATCAGCGATTTGAAGGAATAAATCTTGGTAGGGTTTTTTGTGAACTGGCATAGATGAATCTGGTAACAAAATAAAAGAATTCTAAAAATAAAAAAATAAGAATAAATCAAGGAAAAATTATTCCTTGAAAAGTTTAACGATCTCCCATATACCTGCAAGTCCAACTAATGCATAGATAGTTGTTATTAACCATGGAACATTAAACCAGGTAGCCACATCAGCAGCCCAAATAGCTAGACCCCAATTCAACGCACCAATTATCACAAGTACTCTTGCAATCCAATCAATAGTGTTCAATTTAACCTCCTTTTTGAATTTAATTATTCTGAAATATCAAAGAAGCTGTTCTTTTTAAATATAACTAAATTCCCAACCCAATCAAAACCCCTTCTATAATTGCCGCTATTACTAGCAAAGGAAAAATAACCAAAATAAAAACCTTGATGGATTTAACAAAAAATTCTTTCAAACTTTTCCCCGGATCTTTCTGAAAAATAAAACTTCCTAATTTTATCCCTAAACCAAATGCAATAAAAATAGCAGTCAATTCAAAAATACCATGCGGCAACAATCTCCACAAATCCAAAAAACTTCCTTCTTCGGATAATATAACACTTCTTATAACAATTCCAACAACATAACCGTTGAATATTGTTGACAAAATACTGGGAACTCCAAGTATAACTCCAAGCAACATTGCAAAGAAGGCTGCCTGAAAATTATTCAAAAATATAAAACCAATCAACTCCGGAATTGCCATCCCTTCAGTAAGTGCGAAAAGTTCTTCCAACATGTTAGTAATATAGTTCAATATGTTCTCCGGAGGCAAAAAGAAAAATCCAACAAACATAAACACAACAAAAATTCCAATTGCAGAATATATAAATTTTCGAGACGATTTGATAAACTCCCAACTTTCTTTATACTCTTTTTTAAAATTGAATGCTTGTTTCTTGGATTTCATTTTTTCCTCGCTTTAAAGATAATTGTCGGCGGGACAACTTGCATTCTCTTTGGAGTATAATAATCCCAAAGGCCATACCAAGGATCATTTTTATATTTAATTCTTGAATCCGGCTCAATAATCTTCTCAACCATAAAACCTGCTTCTACTAAGGGATTAAACAATTCAGAAAGAGTATGATTATATGTAACAAGACTTGGACCACTTCGCATTTTCTCCATCTGCTTTCCAGTCTTAAAATAACTTCTTTGAACCTTAAATTTTTTCGGATCAACAATATTAAATAAAGGATGATCCAAACTAAAAACAAAACTTCCTTTTTTCTTCAGAATCCTATTAATCTGTTTAAATAATTTTAATAAATCCGGAGAATACAAAAAAGCAAATGCAGAAAAAACAAGATCATAACTATTTGATTTTACTTTTCTTAGGTCCTGAAAACTTCCATGAATTAATTTTATTTTGACCTTATTTTTATCCGCAAGTTGTTTAGCAAAGTTTAACTGCTCTTTTGATTGGTCAATTCCTGTAACTATTGCTCCTTTTTTAGCCATTGCTATTCCACATTGGGCGCCGCCACATCCAAGCTCTATTACCTTTTTCCCTTTAAGATTTCCCAACAAATTTAATTTATCCTCAAAAGGAGAACCTGGCCCGTAATGAATCCCGATCTTTATTTTGGATTCTTCTTGATAATATCTTGAATTTTGATCCCAATATTTCTCTATATGTTTTTCTATCTTTTTCATCTCTCCTCATACATATATCCTAATTCTCTAACTTTCCTAGGAAATTTATTTCTTAAATAAAACCCATAAATCAAACCGGCAACCAAACCTCCAAAATGCGCGGAGTTTCCTATGGGCAAATCAACAAAAAAATCTATCACCACTAAAGGCACAATAGCAATAATCGGAAGCAACCACATTTCCAATTTAATAGGCAAGGCAATCTTCTGGAATGAGCTACCAAAAGAAAACATAGCAAAAATCATAACGAAAAACAGGATATTGATTACCGTTGAAAAAACGCCAACGAAACTAGCAGGAATGAAAGGGATTAAAATAAATTGTAGAACTAAAAGTATCAACGGACCAGCGATGAGATAGATTTTAGACCGCGGAACCAAAACCGCTAAGACCCCAAGCAAACCAAACAATGCTCCGCTTGCCCCAACAGCCGGGACATCAAGATTTCCGAAAATTAATCCAGAAAGAACAAAAAATATTCCTCCAAGAATTCCCGCTGCAAAATAAATCCCCAAGAACCTTCTATTTCCAATTAATCTCTCAAGAAAATTCCCGATGAAAAACAACGAAAACATATTTGCAAACAAGTGAAAAAAATTCGCATGCATGAACATGCTCGTTAAAAAAGTCCACAAACTTTTTCCTTGTCTAATCAAACTCGGGGTGATAGCTAGATATTTAACAAAAAAATCCTCGCCAAAGATATTGATTAAAATTAAACCTCCAAAAAAGAGAACAACATTTGAGATAATCAAAATTAAAGTTACATTCATCCCTCCAAAAATATTGAAATTCCTTGTTCCTCTTAAAGCATATCTCGCCATGATAATAAAATTCGATTAAACTATTTAAAGTTATTTCTTTCAATTTGTGATAAGTAAAGTGTAAAAACAACCCATCATAAGTCTCAGCTCGTGGAAATATTGTCCCATTAATTTTTAGTATCAAGCGAAGCTTCCTTGTAGCAAAACTGGAAGCAGAGCGATTAAAAAACTATTTCTTCTTCACAGATTTTCCCTTAACTTTCTTCTTAGAAACTTTCTTCTTTGTTTTCTTAACAACTTTCTTTTTTGCCCCAGCTTTCTTCTTGACTAGTTTTTTCTTTGCCTTCTTCGCTTTTTTCTTTTTTGCCCCAGAATTCCGCTTGTGCCCTTTAGGGTATGCTTTGGGGTATGCCGATCGGCGAGCCTTCTTCTTCACAGGTTTAGGTTTTATCCCATTCTTACGATCTTCTTTAGCTTTCAATCTCTTTCTTTCTTTAGCATTAGCTTTTCTCTTCTCAGATTTTTCAATAGCTTCTCTCTCAAGTTCCTTCTCTTTTATCTTATCAACCTTCTCCTGCTCTTTATCAACCTCTACAGCTATCTCTTTTATCTCTTGATGGATCTTATCCAATTGTCTTTTCAATCCTTTAAGAACCTTAGAATTATCTTTCAATGTAAAAACCTCCCCACATTCTTCACATGTAAAATCATGTAGCAACGCATTCTCCTCGCTGTACTCCAATCCACAACGCTCACAAACATAAAACTTTTTGGATTCCCTACTTTTAATCTGATTATCCAACTGTTCTTTTCTCTTAAAAAGATTCGTCTTCAAAAACTCTAAAGTCTTCAAAATATCAAGCCTCCAAAAATAAGTATACCACCCTTTTTTCTTATCTTTCTTTCTATTTGAAATAACCAAACCATAATCAGAAAGTTTGTAAAGAAGATTTCTCGTTTGATTAATAGTTATGTCCAATTTTTTAGCAATCAAAAATTCATTCACCGGTTTTTTGGAATTCAAAAGCTTCGCAATCTCCTCGAATTGCCTTCCTAAAACCAAGCTCACAGCCTCCCTTAAAAAATTTTCTACCATTGTATTAGATTATATTAGTCAATTAAAAACTTTTCGTTTAACTTCGATAAAACAAAACAAAGGTTTTTAAACCTATAGTTTTTTATATATATGTTTCAATAAATATATTAGAAAATATATATTCAAGTATACAATGGGATTATTTGATAAAAAAGGTGATGAAAAAAAGGAGAAAGATATTTCTAGTAATGAAAAACCAGCATTAGATGAACCGCCGACACTTCCAGAATTACCTGAGTTGCCAGAGCTTCCAGACCGAAATGATTCCGAAGAAGATCTAGCCCCTGTAAAAAAAGAAAAGCTTCCTCAACTTCCTAGTTTCCCCTCAAGCTCATTTGGAGATAAATTTTCTCAGAACACTATTAAAGATGCTGTCTCTGGGAGAAAAGAGGTGTCGGGAGCTTTTGACGACGATGAATCTCTAGAAGATGAGATGAGTCCGGAGTTCCCAACTATAAAAGGTTCTTCAAGACAAAGTTTAACTGAAGAAATACCTGGAGTTCCAAGAGAATTTAAACAAGCTGCAAAAAGAGTTCAAGAAGCTGAACCAGTTTTCATAAGAATAGACAAATTCCAAGAATCATTAAAGATAATAGAAAAGACAAAAGAGAAAATTACCGGAATAGAAAAAGTCCTACACGATATTAAAACCGTCCGAGACCAAGAGGAAAAAGAACTCCAAGGATGGGAAAAAGAAATTCAACAAGCAAAACTACATATAGAAAAAATAGACGAAGAAATATTTTCTAAAGTTGAATAATTAGAAAAATGGCATCTAAAAATAAAAGCACTTCAAATTCTGGACAAAATTTGGTTCATATCAAATTAGACTTTCAAGAAGCGGTAGATAGTAAGAAAAACCTACTTCTAACTAAAGCAAATTTCCTAAGAACAAACCAAAACTTGAAATCTTATATTCCCTTAAGAAAAGAGGAATTAAATCAAAAGATAAAATTAAGAAATAGATTAAGAGAGCTCAAAAAGGATTTAACTTCCCTTGACGCAACTTTTCCAACACCCAAAATTCCACACATCTTAGACGATCATTTAGAACACACCATGGATGAATCAGATGAAGGAGAAAGTGTTTTATTTAATTCACCTCCGACAGAGATTGAAAAGACGCTTGAAAAAACAAAGTCTTTTTCTCAAGATTCGGATATTGCATCTGAACTAGAAGACATCAAGAGAAAATTAGGTGAATTGGAAGAGATTTAGAATAAAAGTTACTTTTTATCTCTTTAGAAGATATAAAAAGAGCTAAAGTTCTCTTTCAATTATGTTATACACAATTTTTGTATTCTTGCACTCAGCTTCAACAACCTAATTCTAACCTAGTGTTGTTTTAGCTAATTCTATAGGAGTTAGTTTATGACCGAGAATTTTTTCATATTCTGTTAGGAGAATTGCTTTATCTAGTTCCCCTATTGGCTCCACACAAGAGATATATTTTAATGGAATTCCTTTCCTGTATCTTATCTCAACAGGCTCTGAGGTCATTACCAAATGTCCTTCACCAGTATATTCTGGAAACATACCCAATTCCGAAACTTGATGATTAAATCCGATAACTACTCCATTTTTACCTTGTAAAATTGTCTCTAATCTCTTTAATCCTTCTATAGAAGTATCATCAAGTTTGCCATTCTCATAACCTGTTGTGTGGAGGGCAGCCCAATCTACAGAAGATCTATATGCAAATTCATAATTAGATACCCCTGTTTCTGCTTTTTCTATTGGAATCCCATACTTATCAAATGTTTCAGGAACTGCCCAAAATAAAAATGCATCTAATTCATTTAGTGGAGCCAAAAACCCCCTAAATATACTTAGTGTATATCCTGTTGCAGTTCCTCTTAATAATAAAGGCAAGTCTCCATTTCTTGAAAAAATTCTCTCTAATTCCCTAATAATATTCTTTCTTCTCATATTATACATGGAAGTATAAACTAACTTTTAATATTTTCGCATATAGTGCAAGAATACAAAAACTTTTCCGTTCCTCGCCTCCGGCTGCGCTCCCACTCCACTTCGCTCCGAGAACTTCGTTAAATTCCGAGGTTAATCAAATCCAAAATATTAAAAAACCCTTATTCTCTTCTTTTATCATGATAACTCGAAAAGAATTGATAAAAAAATACATTGAATTTTTCAAATCAAAGGGCCATAAGGAAATTCCAAACTCTTCTCTTATCCCTGAAAACGACCCAACAGTTTTATTCACAACGGCAGGAATGCATCCATTAGTTCCATTTCTTTTAGGACAAAAACATTCACAAGGAAAAAGATTAGTAAACGTCCAAAGATGCATCAGAACAGGAGATATAAACGAAGTGGGCGACACAACCCACCACACATTTTTCGAGATGTTGGGCAACTGGTCACTAGGAGACTACTTCAAAAAAGAAGCAATAGAATATTCATTTGAATTTCTAACAAAGGTTTTAAAGATACAAAAAGAGAAACTAGCAGTAACGATTTTTGCAGGAGAAAGTAAAATGGCGCCAGCAGATTTTGAAGCAAAAGAAATATGGAGGAATCTAGGAATTCCAGAAAATAAAATAGAACCCCTTGGAAAAGAAGGTAACTGGTGGGGACCTGCAGGAGATACAGGACTATGTGGACCAGATACAGAGATGTTTTACTGGAGATCAAAAAAACCAGTCCCAGAAAAATTGAATCCAAACTATTCTACATTGGCAACAGAAGGTAGAAAATGGGAAGAAGAAAAACAAAAATGGGGAGAAGAAGACAGCAACTGGGTAGAAATCTGGAACGACGTCCTAATGCAATATAACAAAGACAAGAAAGGAAATTACAATGAAGCAAAGCAAAAAAACATCGACACCGGAATGGGCGTCGAAAGAACGGTTACAATCTTAAACGGACTTGAGGACAACTATCTCGCAGATATGTGGCAACCTCTAATAAAACAAATAGAAAAATTATCAGGGAAAAAATACACCTTCGCAAAAGGAGATCTTGGATTTAAAGAAATGCCAGAGTGCTGGATTGATGATATGCGCTTAATGCGAATCATAGCAGACCACATCAAAGCAGCAGTTTTTATAATCGCAGATGGAGTGGTTCCAAGTAATACCGAACAGGGATACGTCCTAAGAAGACTAATCCGAAAAGCAGTTCGGTACGCAAAAAAATTGGGCATTCCAAAAGACTCAGACCTAATAACGCCATTGGTTAAAGAAATCCTAAAGATCTATAGTGATTATAATATTCTAAAAGATAATAAACAAAGAATAATCGATGAAATTAATAAAGAAGAAGACAAATTTGAACTTACATTGGAAAAAGGAATTAGGAAAATTAAAAAAATGTCTCACGAAATTAATGTTAATGAAGAAATTTCTGGGAAGAAAGCATTCTTGCTCTACCAATCTTATGGTTTCCCTATTGAAATGACTAGAGAAATAGCTTTGGAATCTGGAGTAGATGTAGATATAAAAAGTTTTAATAAAGAACTCAAAGCCCACCAATCCCTCAGCAGAACATCCTCAGCAGGAAAATTCAAATCCGGTTTAGCAGACAATTCAGAACAAACAGCAAAATTGCATACTGCAACACATTTATTGAATCAAGCATTGCGAGAAGTCCTGAAAGATCCAAAAATCTATCAAAGAGGAAGCAACATAACACCTGAAAGATTAAGATTCGATTTCAACTTCGATAGAAAACTCGCTGACCAAGAAAAAAAGAAAATCGAGGATTGGGTTAACGACAAGATCAAAAAAGACCACCCTGTGAAATGTGAAGAAATGCCCGTGGATGAAGCCAAGAAAAAAGGTGCCCAAGGAATCTTCGATGACAAGTATAAAGACAAAGTTAAAGTTTACTCAATTGGGAAGGAAGGAAAAGAAGTCAGCAAAGAAATTTGCGCAGGCCCACATGTAGATTCATTAGGAGAACTCGGAAAATTCAAAATCAAAAAAGAAGAATCCTCAAGTTCTGGTGTAAGAAGAATCAAAGGGGTGTTGGAATGAATGACTCTACTTTGACAAGAGAAGAATCTAAAACAGATTCAAAACTAATAAAAAGCGGAATTGTAATGTGTGATAAAGCTTGGCAAAGAGAAAATGTCCCAGGCCAATGGATGTTTATCCCAGAAGATTGTAGAACTTGCGAAGGATATGATCCCCTTTGTAAAGACTATTTCCCAACAACTTTAGAATAAATAAACTAACGGAGGAAAATAAAAATGACAGAAGAAAATTGTATATTTGTGAAATGCCCGAAATGCGATTCTGGTAGATTACTTCCATTCTCGTTCAAAGATGACGTCTTTGAAAAATGGAAATGTTCAAACCCCGATTGCGATTTCGAAGTTCTAAAAAGGGAATAAAAATAATCAAAAAGGAACTTCATCTTCGGGTTCTTCTTTTTTCTCAGTTCTTTCCAAATATTCGCTTCTTTGCTGAAAAAGATCTGTTAACAACAAATCATCTAGAATTCTCTTGTGCTCAGAATAAAAATGCCGCAACCATTCAGCCCTATCTTCCAAACTAAGATTAATTCTTGCGACCGGAAATCCGGGCATCTCTGTATCCCTTCCACAATAAGAAACTTTTCTAGTAGGAACCATAGATTGTTCAACACTCATTCTATCCAAAAAACAATCTTCAACTTCAATATTCTTAAAATGTTGTTGCCCGTTTGGGGATTCTCTTAAAAATCCTAAAAAATCCTGCCCTTCAAAAGCAAGATCAAAAGAACTCAAAAGAAACCCCCAATATAATTCAGAATCCCTACCAAAATTTGATTTAGTGTGATTCATTACTTCATGACGAGAACGTGAATAAAGTAAAAGCGCAAGTGGAAGGGGAAATGTAACAAGTTTTTTTGGCATTTGAGCCAATGTAGAAACCATTTTTCCTTTTGTCGATTTAAGAAAACTAACCCCGTCTCTTCTTTTACCATAACCATAAACATGATATTCATGACTCGGCATCTCCTGACCTTCTTCTAATCTTCCAAGAAGAGAAGAACAAGCATTCTCTAATTGCTTCAAAGGACACAAGGGTCTTGATCTTTTCCTTGACATTGATTTAACCTCAGTGGTTAAAATTCCCCCTTCTTTTTTATCAATAATATCCGGACAAAAACATCTTGAATATCTTTTATTTTCAGTTATTTCAATAGCCTCCCAAACCCCCTCATGTGTTTTCCCCCCATAAAGATGTTGACTTAAACAAGAAAAAAACCTCCCGATATTTTTCTTTACACCATGAGCCCTCACACGATAATCTCTTCTCCCCTTTATTAAAACCGGTTTGGGAACCTCTTTTAATTTCGGTCTAAAAACCTCACTCATCTTCAAACTCCAACCTCAATTTACCTTGATTCTTGTCCTTCGTCCAATTTCTTGCTCTTTTTTTCTCCAATAATCCCCGAGCATATTCTGGATCAAGCTCCGCTAATTTAGAAATGTGAAATCTCAAAAGACCATCTTTAAAAGTATAATCTTCTCCGCAACATGAAACCCCCTCGACTAATCCTTCAAATCCCTGACGCAAATTTTCATCAACTCTACAAAAATCGCAATATTCCCAATCGCCAACAGCTCCACAAACACCTACCCCTTCATCAACCAAGTTCTGAAAATCCGGATGCATCTCTGCAGGAATCCATGTGTTTTTCCCTTTCTTTCTATAAATTGGTTTTTCTTCTAAAAAATCATCCTTATATCTATCGCTTCCATCCAAATTTTTTCCATCACAAACTTTCTCTAATCTAGAACCTTTCTTTATCTCCTCCCACGATCTACACAAAAGCTTATCTGCAGTTTTTTTATCATCAGCTCTAACGGTTATCAATCTCAATGGGATGCCATATTTCTCTCTAGCTTCTAAAGCTTCTCTAACAACCGAACCTCTCTTCGCATTGTCATCAATCGATTGCGCTAAATCCGCCACAAGAGTCAAATCTGCGGGAACGCCATTCAAGAAATAATTCACTGCTTGTCTAATTCTCCAAAGATTTGAAAACCCCTGAGAAATTGCTCCCGATTCAACATCCAAGCTTTCCCATCCTAAGCTGTAATGAAGGAAAACTCTTCTTTCTCTAAGTTTCTCGGCCATTTCTTTCCCAGATAACATCTCAACACTTTCAACAACATTCCCTTTTCTGTATCTAACTAAATTTCGAGATAACTCTGCAACAACGGGATTTCCCCTACGGGCATGTTCTCTTGTTTCCAAAGCACCTTCCAAACCAAAAGGCAACATCTTCGTCGGAAGAATAAATCCCGAACCAAATTCAGAACACATCTCTGTAAAATCCATTAGAACCGGATAATAATACGGATGCCCACATTCAACATTCTTTCCACCCCTTACAACTAACGGACGCTGCTTTTCAAAAGTTTTTTTAGTCTCTTTATCAACAACTCTCGGAGTCACCTTCCCAGTATTATATTCTGCATAACAATAAATACATCTCTTATTTATTCTTCCCTGTTCCTTATAGATTTCAAAATTCCCGGGGGCATAAACTCCCCTATTATCAATAACTTCCTTCAAGAGATCAACATCCACTTGCGCGATACAAGCCCTCGCAAAATCAACGTTGTTCCAATTTAAACAAACCATTTCAACACTGCTATCAGGCATGACCATCTTTACGCTCGGTCCTTTTCCTCCCCATGAAAGTTTAACAGAATCTACTGATGCTCTCGCCATAAAAACCCTACAAAATTCCAATTTAAAAATACTTATATTCAAAAAGCGATACTTCAAGAATCCCAAAACTTATAAACTAATTATTTTTGTCTTTAACATGACAAAAGATAAATATGAAGAACTTCTAGAGAAAGCTTACAGCAAAGTAGAATCAAAAGTTGAAAACGGAGAAAGATTCGAAATCCCGAAAATCGAAGGCCATTTCCAAGGTAAAAAAACAATTCTAACAAACTTCATTCAATTAGCAAACCATCTAAGAAGGTCTTCAGAACAATTACAGAAATTCTTATTAAGAGAACTTGCAGCAGCAGGAGTCATCGAAGGAGAACGGCTCGTTCTAAACAAAAATGTCCCAAGTGCGAAAATAAACGAAAAAATAGAACAATACGCAAACGAATTCGTCCTCTGTAAAGAATGCAAAAAACCCGACACCGAAATAATCAAACAAGGCCGAATCAACCTTCTTCATTGCCTCGCTTGCGGAGCAAAGCACCCAATTAGAGGAAAAATCTAAATCCCCCTCGTCCAAAGCTTTAAAAATCCGCATTTCTTTAGGAAATCGTTCATAAGAACAAAATAAATTCACAAAGGAGGAAAAATATGACAATAAAAGGATACTGCGTTGTTTGTAAGGAAAAAGGAGTCCCTATGAAAGATGCAAAAATATCAAAAACTTCAAGAGGCGGGTACATCGCAAAAGGTATTTGTACTAAGTGTAACAAGACAAAAATGTGTGCAATGATGTCAAAGGAAAACGCTGAGAAAGCTATGGCATCTGGCGAAGCAAAGAAGGACTTTTAATTTTATTTTTATTCTCTTTTTTTTATTTTTTCTATTGCCTTCTGAGGTTTACTCCGTAGCTTGCTACGGCGAAGAAGGGAATGCATAAGAATTTCCATTCTTAGGAAATTCTTTTCATCTCTTTTTTTTATTTTTTATCAACAAACTTTAAAAGTCCGGTTATTTCTCTTAAAATATGCAAGTTAACATCATAAAATCCTACAGAGAAGTTATAGCTATCTGTGACACTGAACTGATAGGCAAAAAATTCCAACAAGAAAACCCCTCTGACAAAGAACACAATCTTTTGCTAGATGTTAAAGAATCTTTCTACAAGGGCGAAGAAAAGACAAAAGAAGAAACAATAACGATAATGCAATTTCATTCAAAAGAAGACGCAACATTCAATATCGCCGGAAAAGAATCAATACAAACGGCTATTGAAGCAGGAATTATATCTGAAAAGGCCGTTGGAAAAATTCAAGGGATTCCTTATGCTTTAATCTTGTGTTGAAAGTATATCTTTCATCACACATTTATTTTTAAATATAAAATACAAAAAGAGATTATGGAAATATCGGCAATAACTTTCATTGGAAAGGATTTAGATCTATCAAGATTTGATGCTATGAAACAACTTTCTCCTCCAAGAATTATGTTTAAAACACCGATAGTTATATTTACCCCAAGAGCATTAAATGAGCCGGGACGAGGGGCATATAATGAAGGAATCCTATCCCATTCAACATTTGATGGGACCGAAGAAGAATTCAGATCTGAACTAGAAAATTATCTAATTGAAACCGCCGGTGTTCTTGAAAAAGCTTATTGCGAGGCCATGCA
>Ga0075122_10000911_pt1 | contig 22070 bp, 27 predicted proteins | sample AntAceMetag02UKB_FD_69790 | JGI IMG/M metagenome (GOLD analysis project Ga0075122, IMG submission 69790) | Saline lake microbial communities from Ace Lake, Antarctica - Antarctic Ace Lake Metagenome 02UKB | ecosystem: Environmental > Aquatic > Non-marine Saline and Alkaline > Saline | place...
GTTTTAGCATCTTCAGCCAAAACCTTAGACCTTTTCAATGCTGCTTGAATCTCAGAATTCATATCAGGATTATATCCCTTAAGACTCATTTTATCAAGACCTTTTTGAAGTTGTATACAAGTTGAATTAAATTCCTCATATTGTTTCTCTAAGGAACTCTTAACTTTTTCTAAACCCTTAGCTCTTGATAAACAACGCTGACATTCTTCAGATTCTTTTGGAAATTTATCAATATTAATCAGATTACTATAAACCCTCATTTCCATTTTACAATCTTTGTCGACACGCTCTAATTTTTCAGCTATAATCATAGCTTGACGCCGCATTAAATTTAAAGTACTACTAATATCTTCCTTAGAAACAGGTTTATAAGCCACTTCTAGAGAAGGACCTTGAGAAGATCCCCGAGGAAGATCTTTACCCACTAAGTCATAAGTAAACTCAGACGCCTTATTGACAACCTTACCTATTTCGGGTTTAAAATAATACCCCAAAAACATTCCAAAAAATAATATCAAAAACGGAAAAACAACTCCCATAACTGAAGACCCATTACTAGCAACTTTGGGTTTAACTTTCTTCGGTTTTTGAGAATTATTCTCAACAATATTTAAATTTTCTACATCATTCATAATAACACTCCTTAAAAGGGGATAAATAATTATTATCCATCCCAAATTAAAATTAGAAACCATTAACCAATAAAAACTTTAATGATATTGTTTCCTTAGAATATCGATAACCGTTAAACCCCTAATTCTAATATAAACAATACCCACTGCAAGCAAACAACAAATAACAGAAACAATAAATGAAGTTAAGTAAAGATCCCAATAATAATAACTAAACAAGCCTCCCTTGAGGATATTATTAAAATCTATATCAAATGCAGATCCAAAAAGAGAAGTCAAGTAAGGCTCAAATATAATCGCAATAAACATACCAATGATATATGCACCAAAAGCAAGAATTACCGCATTAAAAATAAACATCTTTCTTATTACTGCCCATGAAGCACCAAAAGCAAGGAGATTACCAGTTTCATGTATCCTACTTTCCTTACCCATAAGAGTTATAACAAAAACCTCAACAATACCACTTACAACAACTCCAAAAATAAGAAAAACAATAATCAATTTAAGAATCCTTGAAAGTTTTCTTAAACTTTCCTGCTTAATTAATGAATCATAAGTCTTATAACCCTCTGCTTGCAATTCAGCAACAACAGGAGCAATTGAATCTAGATCCTTAACAAAGAGTTTACATTGAGTAAAAGTTCTTTCTTTAAAAATTTCAGAAGGAGACATAAATCGTTTATGATCTTCTGACCAAATAACCTCATTCATCTTCCAAAGAAAAACACCATTAGCTCTTTTCAAATCAAGATAACCTACGTCTCCATCAACAATCCCGTCAATATTGAAATTAATTTTAAGAGCCGGTTCATCTCTTGATCGTTTCACTGTTCGTTCAAAAATAACTTCAACAACTCTCCCAACAACATTTTCAGGAACTATAGCTTTTCCATCAAAAAAACTTAAAGGAAGAAGAATACCATTTTCATCATTTAACCACTGTCCATAAATCAACCCATTACCCAAACGTCGAATATCTGAGGAGGAACTTCCAACTAAGCTGTATTTATTATCATCATTATTAATTGAAGTTGTATCAACTGTAATTTTAGGTTTAACAAAACAAACAGTAGGTTTCAATGATTTAAGAATTCCTATAAGTTCAGAATCTAGATATTCAGGATTACGCGCATCTGTAAACTCATAAACATCAAGGGTTCTAGACCTTAACTCACTCAAACAAATGGATTGTAAAAAAGGAAGTGTTTTGATTAATTTATCTACATTCTTACAATCCTCAAGATTACTTCGAATAACAATCTCATTAACAGGATATTTCTTTGGGTCAATAACATTAAGATTATTACGTATTAATTCCGAAGGAATCAGAAGAAGATCTAATGGAAAAGATTCGTCATCAATATGATTAACCATAAACTTAGAATTATTAATCTGAATACTCGACATAGCACTATTAGAGCCATACACAAAATCTAAAGTTCCAAAAGAGCTAGCCCATTTAAAAGGCAACTTTGAAATTTCAGAATCTGTAGAGGTTGCTAATCTTAATCCATTAACCTGTAATTTAGGCAAGTAAAAAATTTCAGCCATTTGATAAATATTTAAAAAATTATCTTCCAAAACTTTTTTACAAACTTTTCTTTCGCCTTTAAAACTAAAGAAACAAGAAAATTGATTTAACTTAAAACTTACAACATCGTAATTTTGTTGTTCAAGAATATCTTTAGAACAAACAAATCCAACACATACCGGAAAGTTTCGAGCAGAGTTAAGTTTCTTCAAATTTAAAGATGAAAGCATCAAAAAAGGAGAGCCTTCATTCCCCTCAAGGAAACCAATTTGCTTAGAATCTTTAACAATCCTTTTAGCTACACGATAAAGCTCAATGCTATCACGAATCTGCTTATCAGAGGTAATAATCACTGCTGATTTTTTTGAACCATCAATACCCTGTAAATCTAAAATATCAGATAGAATATCCTCAGGGACATATAAAACATCCCATAATCCAGAATAACCAGAGAAATACTCCTTCCGATAATGTATTGGATAAGCACCTTGAGGAATTTTCATCTCTAAACCTGATGTTGAATTAAAAATATTTTCCATAAAATTATCAGAATCATTAGGATAAAATACATCCAATATATTAGTTCTAGAAATTGAAGCATTTTGCTTATCTAAAAAATCCAAAATAGTTGAAGAATATAAACAAGTGGGATTATAGGTATGAACAAGACATTCTTTAGTAACATCTCCCAAGTCTAAAGTTGCAAGAGAAAGAGAGAGATCATTACAAAGAATATCCCAATCTCCACTAAACAAGTTATCAGAGATAATTCCTGCAATCTTTAAACTGTTTGAAATACTTGAAGTCCCACAATGCAATACTCTAGGAACCTTACCATAAGACTCTAGTTGTTTTTCAAAACTTTTAGAAATTAAAATACCCTTATCCAACACCTCAGATAATCTTAAACCGTCCTTAATCAAACCTTTCTTAAGTATCAAATCCAAATTATCAAAATCAGAAATACATAAAACTTTAGCATTAACAACAGATTTGCCAAAATAAACATCAAGATTTTTTAAATATCTCTTTTCAATAAAAGATTTTTCAGGAATTAATTCAGAGATGAGGGTTACCTGAGAATCGCTGAATTTATCTGACAAAGTAGGTTTCAAAGAAAATCTAATATCATCACCTGTATTAGATTTTATTTCTTTAATAACCTCTGGCGTCTTTGTAGCAATAATCTCTTGCTCTGCAAACAAACTATCTAATTTTGTTTTAGAGGTTTTTGAATTAACATAAAGCAAACCAGACTTATATTTAGGTTTAGAAACTTCAGAATTAGAACTAAAACCATCTTTAGACAAACTTTCAATAGTTCCATCACACCAATAATTCAAATCAGATAAGAAATCTAAGGGCAAATAAACTCTATTCCAACCTTCACTCTTTAAAATCCCTACTACATCAAGATTCAAAGAAATAGGTTGTTCCTCAGAATAGCCATTAACTCTTATAAGTGAAAGTGTCAAAATTTTTGGAACTTGAGGATTTCCTGCACCCCAAAACTTATGATATAATGCTTCACTTATAACTACTTCGCGGGCACTTAAAGAACTAATCCCTCTTCCGCAAACTAACATAAAATCACTAGTAGTTACATCATCAATCAGGACACCTTCAGCAGAAACATGAATTGGTTTAGTAGAATCCTTACTAAGCTTAATCCCTAGCTCAAGTTTTCCACAAGCTTGCACAATTCGAGGATCTGTTAAAAATTCCTTAAATTCATCATTACCAAACCAGGTAGAAGTATTAGCAAGACTATCTACATTCACAATAATTTTAGTATCCATTGACTCGCTTGTCAAAGATTCACGATGTTGGTAAATTCCCCAACAATAATAAATAGCATAAACATAATAAATCAAAGCAATAGCAATCCCAAAGCAAGCTAAACCCGTATATAATCGTTTTTGCAGTAATTCTGAAAAAACATACGAAAAAAGATAACTTACAGATGGTTTTCCGGATCCTAAACCAGCTTTCTTAATTCTTTTCATAATTAATTCTCCAATTAAAAATTATAATTTACTCATTCCTAATAAAAAATTATTAATGTTTAGGTGTAGGTTTATCTCCCACATAAATCCCATTTAGAGGAGGATTTTGTTTTAATTTCTCAAGATTAATAATTCTATCACAATAATCATTTGCGAGCCTGATATCATGAGTCACCAAAACTATAGAAGTACCACGCTTCCTATTAATTTCTTTAAAAATTTCAAGAACTTTTCTGCCCGTAACCCCATCTAAACTTCCAGTGGGTTCATCTGCCAAAATAACCTTAGCATTAGATGCAATTGCTCTTGCAATAGCAACTCTTTGACGTTCACCACCACTAAGATTACCAATTTTAGACTTAGACTTTTCTTCAATACCTACCTCATTAAGAGATTTAAGAGCAATTTTCCTAGCACTAAAATAATTAACACCCCGGAGCTGTAAGGGCATCATAACATTTTTAACAACATTCAAATGACTAATCAAATTATTATCCTGAAAAACCCAAGACACATGATATCTCCTAAATTTATCAATTAACTCATTATTTTCAAAGTCAAGATTTACCCAATCTTTTTCACGATACCAAACATCACCTGAATCTACAAAATCAGTAGTACCCAAAAGATGCATCAATGTAGATTTTCCACAACCGCTTGTTCCAACAAGACCGGTAATCTTACCTCTCAATATCTGAAGACAAATGCTATCTAAAACCACCAACTCACTACCATCTCCACTAATATAAGATTTACTGACATCACTTATATCATATAAAAATAAACCCTGCTGATTTAAATCGTATTGATCAGTAGGCTTAATAAACGATGAACGTACTAATTTTTTAAATATCCGAGTAGGCTTACCTTTAAGTTTTTTAGAACCTGAAACAGGTTTTTTTACTACCTCTGTAATCCTATCTTTAGGTTTGTTAGCAATCAATACTTGTTCCTTTACTACATCTGTAGGCCTATCCTTAGGTTGACTAATCATAAATGCTTGATGATCTTCAGGATGACTAACCTCAGAAAAATTTTGATTAGTTTTTAAACAATTATTAATACCTGATTGCTCTTCTATTGCAATTTCAACTGTTTCAATACCAAATAATCTTTTCATTATTCTTGAAAATGACATTACTAAATCCTCCTAAATTTTTAATTAAAAAATCAAGGCACTGCCCATTAATCAACAAGATTAACAAGCAGTACCCTCAAAACATTTTTATGGGATGTGACGATTAAAAATCCATCCAAATTTAATTTTATTCCCATCAAATGTAAAAATCGTCTGATTACGGGAATCTTTTTCAAGTTCAGGTAAAAATTGATGAACAATCTTATAACGAATACTCGTTTTTTTGTCTTGACTAAGATGAAGCAATTGGTTTTTAGTCAATCTCAAAAGACCATTATCAGGAATACCTACGGCAGTATAAATAGAAGTAAGAGTTCCAGGACGTTCTAAATCAAACACACTCACATGCCTGTTAAATCTTCCTCCTTCTTTTCTTGTTCCAACACTTCCATCCACCAAATCTTTCCAAAGATTATCCTCAAGATTAACCATCCCTTCACCAGTCTCAATAATTCCCATAATATGTCGCAAATCATTAATCAAATAATTCAATTCATTATTTGCAATATATACTTTCTTTTCAAGAACTTGTTTGCCTGCAAATTCTGGAACCATCCAAACTTTACAAAAAGTGGGATTACCAACACCAACAATCTTCACCTGAACAATACCCCTTGAATTCGCAAATGCCATAAGCGCTGCAATATTAGTTTTATTTTTAGCATCGCCCTGCTGTAATTTTTGAATTGCTTCTTGAGTAGAACGGAGCTCAATTGAATTCTTTAAAGACTGTTTATAAGAAATAGTGGTTAAATCAATAACTTTTTGACGTTCAAAAATAGTCTCGCCACCAGATTGAAGAATAGACTTAATACTATCAATAACATTCTCATAATTTTCAAGATTAAACATCATACCTTTGGTTTCACTCGCAAGAGTGTTAAATTGTTTTTTCTGCAATTCAGTTTTTCTAGTACCTGCAAGAAGAGTATATATCTCAATACTAGATCGCTTTGCAGAATGAACAAGCTCATTTATAGAATATTTATTAGGATTCTTTTTTCCTATAGTATGCGCTTCGGAGTCTCCAACAAGAATAATAATACGATGTGAAAGAACACCTCTCCAATCAGAATTATTAATAGCAACATGAACTCCATCAAGAACTGCTTCAGGCCAATCAACACTAGATTCACTTGCTTCTTTAATTTTATCAATCTCGTTAAGAAACTCATCTAGATTAATAAAACCACCATCTGAGGGATGATCACAAGTTGCAGAATTATCCCACATAATATTAGAAACATAATCCCTATATTCTATCAAACGAAAAGCAACATCAGGCTTAGAAGGCAAATTTTTAATTCCTTTACCTAAAAGTTTCAATGTATTTCTAACTTGATCAATATAAGGTTGCATAGACTTAGTAGAATCTACTACAAAAACCACATCTAAATTAGCTATAGACTCCATAGAAGCTCTATCTTTTTCATCAAGAACAATCTTAAATTCAGGTTGCTCAGAACCCTTATCAAAAGAATCATATGAGTCAACCTCTGTATCTTCAGTGAACATTGCAAGAATCTGCACTTCCATTAACTCGTAATTCCTACTGTTATGTTCAAATTGCTCAATCTGAGAAATAGGCCAGGGCATAGGTTTAACATCTGAACCTAATTTGAATTTAATAATGGCCTTTTCATCAGAACCATCACTACCTTTAATATACTCCTCTAAATCTTTTTTAGTTTCAAATCCAAAAATGGTAGGAGTACGACCACCAGAAAAAACCTTAGGAGAAACACCGATTCGTGTATCCCAATTCGCTGCATCCGAAGCAGAGATCCACCCACAAATGGATTCTTTTTTCCCAGTATTTCCAATTTGATAAAACCTTACATTCTTAGAACTTGGAAATACATCAAACACGAAGTAAGACTCATAATAATCTAGCTTATACCCATTAGGAACCAGGGATTTAGGATTATTAAAACACTGTATTCCCTCACGTTTAGTTAAAATTTTTCTTCTAATCCCATTTTTAGGATTGATTAAAGTATCCATACCTGCAAGATGGATACCATAAATATCATCAGAACCTTTTGGAGAAAGACTACTCCCTTTAGATCTAGCAAGTTCTTTATTTTTAGAACTTGCAGATTTATTATTAGAACCTTTGGATTTATTAACCTTAGAATCCTTACATCCAAAAACAGAAAATATCAACATCAAAACCATTAAACTAATTTTTAAAGATTTCATAACCAAATTACCTTTTCTAAAAATACCAAAATTTAAACCATTAATTTGTGTATCCACAATCTTATCCACCTTCCTTTTATATTTTTTTTAATAATTCTGGGAACACTTCTGAAATTTTACCCATCTGCCCAGGATATAAATCAATCCAACAAATATCATTAGAATCAAAAAGACGTTGTTTAGCCTTCATGATTCTTCTATAATTGTCAAAACCTTTAGCACCTGCCAAACCCCAAAATTCAACCCAAACACCCTGTTTTAGCGAAATTTTTTGATTCAACAGAGAAATCTTTTGTTTAGGTAAGTAAAAATCAGGACGACACAACACAATTCTTTTTTTCTTAAGGAAATGCTTTAAGATACTAAAACAAAATTCTCTTAAGCGAAAAGTAGAAGGTACAATATCTACAAGAAAACACCAAAATTTAACCCAAAATATCTGAGACGAAGAAGAATGAAGAGGCTCCTTATATAAACCAAGAGACTTTTCATACTTATACTTAACACCCATCTCATCAAAATAAGCTACAATTTTCTGTTCCTTTTTACTTCTAACCCTTCCAGCTTTTGTTCGAATCTTGCGTCCATTAAAAAGAAACCAAGAATCGAAATTATATAATATTTTTTGCAATCTAGTTTTAGGTTGATCTACAGATTCAAGAAAAGAAGATTTTTTAGACTTAAAATCATTTTCTTGACCAAAACCACCCTTAAACCAAATACAATAAATTTTCTTAAACTTATTCATAAACATAATCTCCTTAGGTCACATAACCATTCTCCAAAATAAAATTTTCAAATTTAGTCATATTTAATAACTTCAAAAGCTTTTTCAAAATCTTGCAACGAAACAGGTAAAACTATACCGTTATCTAAAATATATTTAGAATCAATAGATCTTTCAAAAGCCCTAGAAACTGCGACATATGTAAGCTGAACAATATCTCTGCCAGAATAACCTTGAGTTAATTCTACAATTTTCTCGAGATCTTCACCACTAAGACAATTAGGATTTTTAGCAAGCTCACGATTAATAATAAATAATCTTCCAGAATCATCGATTAAAGGAATTTCAATCTTAATACCATGCCGACTTTGAGCTGCCTTATCCATAAGATTAATGCAATTAGTTGCAGAAATAAAAATCATAAACCCATTATCATTCTTACTTCTAAATCCACCAATTTCTTTTAAAAACTGAGTAGTCATTCCGGTTCTAACACTAGAAGAAGATTTTCCTCTACTAGGCGCAGCACTTTCTGCTTCATCAATAAATACAATAGCTTTTTCATATTTATTAACTTCTTGAAAAAATTCTGACATTCTTTTTTCACTAGCTCCAGCACTTCCTAGAATGTTATGAGTATCTAATAGAAAAAAAGCTGCATCAACTTCATTAGCAACCGCTTTTGCAAATTCAGTTTTTCCATTTCCAGGAGGTCCAAAAAGTAAAATACCACCACTAACAACTAAGTTATATTGTTCTGCAAGATTAGGGTGATTCAAAGGTTCAATAACTCTCAACCTTATTTCTTTTTCAGCGTTTTCTAAACCATAAAGATCCTTAAAAGTAACATTTGATTTTTCTGCTTCAGGTTTAAATTTAGAATCTTTTTGGATATCTAAAGGACCTAAAGAAACATTATTCTTAAGATTTTCTTTACAGGATTTTCTTCGCGATTTTAGTTTAAAAACAACCCACTCAAAAAACTGATAGATTAACTTACATAACCCTATGAGGATATCTGTTAAATACCCAGAAATAACAAATAACAAACTTCCAAAAAAATGAGCAATAATTCTCCCAAATCTAGCCCCTTTATTTTGACTTGTAAGGGAATTTGGAATCTTAAATACTTTTTTCTTAGATCTCCTTGGTTTTTTTATTTTCTTTACCATATTAACACTCCTAATAAAAAGACCCTCTCTAAACCAAGGTGCATTTAGAGAGGGTCAAATGGTCATAACTAAACAATAAAATTTTATTTAGTTAATACTTACAGGAACAGGAACTGCTGAATCAGAAACTACAGGAACAGGAATTGCAAGAGCAGGGGTTGTAGAAGCAGAAGATATTTCAGAAATCAAATTAGCTTTCAAAAGATATTCTGAAACCTTAATTGAAACATCCTCTTTACCTTGCTTCTTTTCATGATTAATAACCCTACCGGAAGTAGATAATGCAGCACTATTACCAGCCATAAGCTGCGCATCAAAATCTCTATCGATTTTTTTCAACGTATTCATGGCAGTAACCAAGCCATCATTCGAATTCATAAGATCAACCTCAAGAGCTTTTGCAATATTTGTAGTCTCAATTGCAATTTTCTTAGAGCGAATCTTAGATTCAAAATCTGCAATCTGTACTTCATTTTGATTAACAAAACCAATCGCCTGAGAAATATTATCCTTAGCATTACTAATTGCAATACTTAAAGATTCAACACGAGTAATCGTATCATTAATATCTCGTTCCAAAACCTCACATTTACCAAGACGAACACGCGCATCTTCATTAACTTCATCATAAGTAAAAGAATCACCATAAATTTCTATAGTGTCCTCTTTATCATGCTTCTGAAGAAGCTTATGATCAGTCAAAACATAAGATTGTTCAGCCTTAAGTTTATCCTTAAGACCCTCAATCTTACCTGCAAGTTCATTTACATCAAGTTGGTTAAGGTTAATTTTATGCTGATATTCCTCAATATCTACGCGCTTTTTTGAAACTTCCTTTTTTGCAACCGCAACATTGGTTTCCAAAGAAGTAATTACTGAGATCTCATTACGTATATCCTCGAGACCGGTCTCAACACGCGAACCAAAATTAGGAACAACAAGTACACCAACTCCAGCAACAATACTAACCAAAACTACGATCCAAATTAAAGTTCTCATAATAATCTCCTCTACACTTATTTAAAGTGTATAATTAATAAATTACATAATTCAATACAACAAGACATTACCTAAAACAATAACAAAAACAAAACATTACAAAAAATTCATTTTGGAGGTCCACGAATTCTAATCACAATATTACTCCTTAAAAAATATTATAATAAAACAAACTCCACCTTCATCCTAAATCATCACATCTATCTTATCTTCTTTTTACTCATAATCAAAACCTCTCAATTCCTTCACATAATTCTTCTGCATTATATCAAAGGATAAATACAATACAGATAATTAAACAATTCAAACAATATCTTCTACAGAATTTTAGCATGTTTCTCGCCCTACGGAAAACATCAGTCGAATTCTTGTCGAAAGCTCATAACAGTAGCAGGGTGCAATCGATTATTCAATCGATTACTAGCAAAACATGCAAAAATCAACAATAATATCATTGGCAAAACTCCATTAAAGCCAAAGATTTGGGTCAAAAATACACCCAATAACATAACAAACAGCATACACAATACAAATACATTTCTTCGTTCCTTAATGATCAAATTTATCTCCTTTAAAAGAATATTAAATTAAAAATAAAACCCTGTCCTGATAACCATTTCTCGGGAGAAAAAACAGTCAGAGCAGAACAGGGCAAATCCAAGGCAAGGATATTAAAATCCTTTCAAAAATTCACTAATTAGCATTTGCATCAGCAATTGCATTAGAATCTACATCAGCATTTGCATCAGCAATTGTATTAGAATCTACATCAGCATTTGCATTCAAATCTGCAGTCACAGCAATTACATTAGAATCTGCAATCACTGTATTAGAATCTGCAGTCAAAACAAAGTCTATAGCAACATCTGCAATAGTATTTGAATCTGCAATAACATTATTGGAATCTACATTCACAACATTGGAATCAGCCAGATTTTCAATACTCTGACCAGATTTTATATAATCTATAACGAGCAATATCAAAATAACTACAATAGCCGAAACAATCATCAATTCCAAAAGAGTAAAACCTTTTACCTTCTTCATATTTCGTTCCTTTCACGAAAAATGCACATCTCTTTAATCAAAACCATTTTAATTAAACTAAACAATCTCAAATTCAAACAAATAACAAAAGTTTTCTCAATCCACTAGCCATAAATATCTACTTATTCTAAATACACTCAAAACAAAATTTGCAAGATTAAGCTTAAGATTTTAACTTAAACGTATCTGACCAGAATGATAATTGCTTCTGCTTTAATCTTATAAACTCCCCTGGAATATTCTGACATAACCTACCACTGAATTCAAAATCAAACACTGAATTTACTAAAACCCTTTCATTATCTGACATAGCACAGAACAATATCTTAATATCTTCCTTAGGATTTTCTCCCAAAAGATCTTCAGGATAATCTCCCACATTTAAATGTTCCATAATCTCAATAAAATCTTTGAAATCTTGAGAACCATTACCAATCCTTGTTCTAAGTTCTTCAAGCATACAATTCCCTTTCGCTTAGAATTTAATCTTAGAATCATCCTTAATTACAGGGCCGACATAATCTCCCCTCATATCATCTACAATCAAAACAGAACTATTATCTCCAAGATGTTTCCATTGTTCTAAAAACTTCTTAGAAACTCCCCAACAAGTTCCACAAATCTTAACCCATTTAACATTTCCTAAAGAAGGATTAGGAGAATCAACAATATCTATATCATACTCTCCAGGCCCAAAACACTTACCTCGTGCACAAAGTCCCTGAGCAGAAGACATATCTAAAAAATGAATCGGTTTTTTCAGAATTATCCTCATTCCAATACCCTTTCAACTTGTCTTATTAAATATCACTTGTCTTAAAACCATAAACACCATAATATTTTTTTGTACCTTCTCTACAATTACCCATTCTAGGGACAGATTTTGTTTTATGAATATATTTATGCACCTTCCTAAATCGTCTATAAACTGCATCCGGACTTTTTTCTGAATTAAATTCTTTATTGAAAAAATAAGCCAAATATCTTTTCAATTCATTATCCCAAACAAACTTTTTATCTAAAGGATGAAACCATAAAGAACCTATTACAAAAGTAAGAAACCAATCAAGTTTATCATCAGTCCAAAACTTTTTAGGAGGTATCCATTTAAAATCACCACTCATCTTAAAATCCTTTCAATACTAACACCAATAAAAACAAAAAGAAAGAAAGCCAGAAGAGTTACTTATCAAAGAAATGGTAAGTTTTCGAGAAGATAAGTAGAAACTCATTTTTGCTCTGACTTTCTTTCAAAACTAAAAATATAAACATCACGCCTCACAAACATCTACAAATTTAACATTTCTCTTCAAATTTCTTTTAATCTGAATAATATCTTCAGAAACATCAATCTGCAAATTCAAACCCAACTCCTCAAGATATTTAGTTAATTCCTGAGTTTGTTGAATATTTCCTGAAGCAGCCAAAGTATAAGCCTTACCTCTTACTTTATCAAGTTCGGTTTTCTTTAACTGAAGTTGCTCTCTATATTGCTCCAATTTTTCTAATTCACTCAGGCCAACACTACTAATACCAATTCCACTATCTGTCATAAGAATCCTTTCTTATCTAATCCTCATCAGGCAAATCAAACAAATCATAAAAACCTTCTGATTTTTTAGTTAAAGAATCTAAAAATTTAGAAAGATCCTTATCATCAGCTATTTGATTAACACTTGGAGGCGGATCTACCAAAAAATCTTCATTATCTTCACAACCTCCCTGAAAAACATCTGACATTTCACCTCGTATAACTAAGCAAGTATGATGTGCTTGTTCAATACCTGCTTTTAAGCTTAATTCTTCCAAATTAATACTCATAATTAATACTCCCTACTAATGTCCGAAAACATTCTTGCCCTCAAAAAAATCCTCCATTATACGCCCCATATCCCCTTGCTCTTCCTGATATATTTCTCTTAAAGTATCTGGATCCAATCCAGCCTCAAATTCTTGTTGAGAAAGAATACGTGGATTTGGATTTAAAACACCAACATTATTTTGAGATATAATTCCATTTGCCATAATTTTACCTTTCAATGCTAAGCATCAAATTTATATTTCAATCAACATTAACCAATCAAAAACAAAAGTTAAACCCTTAATACCTCTTAAAAAATATAAGATACTAAGGACCTAATAATAACAGAAAACAAACAACCCTACACAACTAACTTCAAAGTATTCCCAGAACTCCTAAGAGCATCACCCAAAAGAGTTCCAACACTATTATCTTTTGCTATGCGAGCTTTCTCAAGTTCAAACTCCAAAATATCTCGAATATCCTCACTCTCATCCGAATATTCATACCAACAATCCAAAAAAGGATGCCCTTTAGGTAAACCATTACGTTTGCCGAAACCTTCAGGAGCATTTCTCAGAATAAAATCCCGAGCATATTTCAAACACTCATCAACACCATTATTACAAGCATGCTCTGCACAAACTCTTGCAAAGGATAAAAAGGTTTTATAACCAATGATATCAATAAAGAAATTATTAAGCTCAATTTCCTTTTCAGAACGCTCTTGACTTAAATTCCAAACCCTTCTAAATCTCTCAACCCCATGACAAACCACAGAAACAGAAAAATTTTGCCAATTTGGATTTGGATGTCCCAAATAACACTTCAATTCTTCTCCAAGAAGAATTCCTTCAACCTCAAAAGCATTTTTCAAAATGTCATAATGCTCTGACAAGGTCAATAAAACTTCATGCTCTTTCTGATCTTCTTTCATCTGTTTTTCAAAAGCAGCACCAATCATCATCAAACTTACCAATGCTTGTTGTTTACTACTCATCTCAAATTCCCTTTCAATGCTAAGCATCAAATTTATATTTCAATCAACATTAACCAATCAAAAACAATTCTTTTCTCCCCTAATCATCAAGCCAGCAGTCCTCCTTAGAAAATTTAAACTCGCGTCCATCTCTTTCTACTCTCAAGGATAAGAAAACCTCTGGACCAGAAGTATGTCCATGAATATTCCCAAATACCGAAAGTTCGGAACCTGCATCATTCAATATCCAAACTTTTGAAGAATCAATACCTGGACTGACATTATTATCAGTTTTATATTCTTGTAAACAATAATTATGCCGCCAATCACTACATTCTACAGCATCATCAGATTTAGCAAGCTTAAGAATAATATTCTTTCGAGAATCACCTTCAAGTTTATCAAACTTATTAAGAATGACTTTTGCAATTTCTCTAGGAAGATTATATCCTTGTATTAAAGCCCCTTTAATTCTCAATTTTCGCCAGCCATTAGTATTATAACCCGCAGGATTAATATGAATCATGGGACCTGTAAAAGTTTTTTGACCATCTAATCCGCATCTTATACTCAGCCCTGACGTAGCCCTTGCACTAACAATCACAATAGGCGTTCCAGCTTCACCCGAACCAATTGCTAAAGAAATTTTTGGGGCATTAAAAATTCCCGAAACAAATCTCGCATAAGGATTTTCGATATCCTTCAAATGATTCGAAATCATTTTTTCTATCATCTCAAAGATATTTGGAACTCTAGAATCATCAATAAACCCGAAGAAATACGTCAAACAACAAACTATTTCCCCATAAGCTCGAGAATTAAGAATTTCAGAATTACCGCTTACACGCAAAATTTTATCTAACTGCTTAATCATTTCAATATCTCCTATATTTAATTGTTAAAACTATCATTAACCAATCAAAACAAAGATTTGGGCCTACAAACCTTAAATCAGGAATTCAGCCCAAACCTATGCGAAAGAAAACAAATTCATTTCAAAAAATAAAGTCTAATTTTTAAAACCACTCACACTACCATTAAATTTGAGCTTCATTTTTTTCTCAGCAGACCTTGCTTGATAATCTCTCTGTTTTTTCTGAGCAGCATCAAAATCATATCTCTTAGAATGACCCATGGCCCACTCAATATTCTGAGCAATATTACCTTTAAACTCAAAGGTGTTATGCCAGATTTTCCAGAGATCAATAGTGAGATTCATAGTTTCTAAGTCATCAATCGCACTCCAATGCTGAACTGCCTCACGAAAAATTCTATCAATCTTTTCGAAAAGACTTTCTCTAAAAGACTTATTCTTGCCAGACAATATTTTATTACTTGCAAGAACTGAATCATTAGATAATGCCTCATTAAGAGAACAAACATCCAACATTCCTTTTATACCATTTCGAGGATCACCATTAATGGCTCTCCATTGAGCAGGCGTAAAATGATAGTTAAGAAATTCTGAAACATGAAAAACGCTCAACCCCAATTTTATTTGACGTTGAATTAGAGTTTCTGAAGATTTCTGAACCTCTTGACCTTCAGGAACTTCTTCAGTCACAGTAACTTCTTCAGTCACAGTAACTTCTTCAATCGAAGTAGTCATTTCATTAACTTGCTGAACAACACCAACAACGGCTTGAACTTCTTTAGTAGACGCAACATCGGCATTCTTAAGAATAACCTCAGTTTGCTCAACAACCTGCGAAACTTCTTCTTCAGCATCTAATTCATCATCTTCCAACTCAACCCAGTCAGTCAGGATATCATTAAAGTTAATCTCAAGATCTTCAAGAACTTTTTCAATCTTAGATTCAACCATCCCCATATCCAGCTTACCAATATCTGCAGAAGTTAAGGCCTCAGCAAGAATCATTCTCGCATGATCAACCTTCTCATCTTCAACATATGCTTTTGCAATAAAAATATACCAGTCAAAAGCACCTGTATACTTACCTTCTTTTTCCAAATCAGAAATACCCAACATAACTTCATCAACTTCAATATTCTTACCATCTAGTACAACAACAGTTTTTTCAATTTTTTTACTATTAATCATTTTAATATCCTTTCGATGCTAAGCATCGACTTTGCGCACTTTTTAGCGCTGTGTCATTTTCATACAATAGTATGAAAACCATTTTTATTCTCGCACTTTCAAGTGTGAGAACGTATTCATCAATAACAAAACTAGCAACACAATCTCACCAGTTAAACAAACCAATATCAATATCAAAATTCTCTCCTCAGAGAATTTCTACTTCTTAAACACGCATAACAGTTACTTCAGCAGAAGCAAATAAAGTACCTTCTTGAGAATAAACATCACGAACTTGCTTAGTAATATTTACATCAATACGCTTTGCCCATATCCAAGCCTTAGCAATATAAGATGGATACCTTGGCCTCTCAGGAGAAAACAAAAAATCATATCTAGCCTTATCCAAAAGCTCATTAATCTTTGTCTGACAAAGCTCTTTCTCAAAAGTCGATTCATCCAAATCAGGATTATCTTTCTTAGTAAGATGCAAGGCATTCACATACTCACTTCGAACCACATAATTAAAATCCTGTTTCATAGGTACACGATTCTGAGAATGAAAATTACTATGTTTTCCACAAGAACCATTGTTCATATTATTACTACTCATTTTTATACCCTTTCAGTTTTATACACACAACATTTATAATTAATTAATCAAAACAATATCTACATTCTTTAACCTAAATCAATTGCATCACCTCACGCCGCAATAAATACCTCTTCTGCTGCTTTAAGGATAATCTCCTCACCATCTTTAGAAAGAATAACCTGCTTAATTCCCCTTTCACAGATAGCCTTCAAGAGTTCCCAACAACCCTGCTCACTCCCGCTTGCAACTTCCAAATCCAATTGAGACTCATCAATTAAAACAAAAGTCCCATTATCATTCTGAACAATCAATCCAGAAACCTCAACACCAATAAAACTTGAAACCAATTTAACATTTTTTAATTTAACTTTCGTAGTCATTTTTGACCACCTTCCTGCGCACTTTTGAGCGCATAAATCAACTAGCAAATTTTGCTATTGATTTAATCAATTTAAACCATTAAGGCCCTCAAGAAAATACAAACTCTCAAGAGCCACTTAAACTCACACAATCATCTTCTAAAAATCATACTCAATATTGCTTTTCAAAAAGGCAATATTTAATGATCAATGCTTGTTGTTTAGGATCAATAAAAGAGGCTATTTTCCCAAGATTATTCCTTGCAGTTTCTTTCATTTCCTTAAGAATTTTTAAATCCTCATCAGGAACATACAAGGAAGCCAAAGAACGTTTTTCCAAATCCTCGAAAGATAAAGGAATTGAAATATGATTCATACTATCCTGAAGTTCTTGAAGTTCAGACTTAGTATTTGCAAGGTCCAAAAATGACACCGTACTTGATGCATTTTGCAACTGAGAAGAAATCTGATTAAAAAAAACTTGAAGGCCGTACTTCGCACATTTCGTAGCAATATCAAACTTTCTATCAAATTGCTCAAGAACTTCCTCAAAATAAGAAGTAGCCAACTTTACAAGCCTCTGATTTTTCCCATCATCATCCAATTCAGGAAAAACCTCGGAAATAATATGGCGCAATTGTAAACGTAATTTATTCACCGCCCCAGAATCGCCAGAAAATACTGCATCTGTAAACCACTCCAAAATGCCAGAAGTTTTGTCGCCTAATCTTTTCTTAACTTCTTTTTCAGCATTCTGCTCGAGATACTCATTACATTTTTTCAATATATCTTCAAATAAAGGAAATACTGAATCGACATTCATTCGGAATTTTTTACTATACTCCTTAATCTGAGCTACGTGTTTAGGCAATTCATCCAAAATATTCAAGCATCGTTTTACACTATCTGGAACAATATTTATAAAAGACCTTTGTATACTCCAGATATAAATCTGTAACCTTCCCTTCAAAAAATAGTTAACAACACATAATTTTGAATTTTCAGAATTCACATTAAATCTTTCGAATACCCGTTCAGCTATCCGACAAATATTATCTTCAGAAAAGTCATTACTTTCTAACCCGGGAGAATCATCTCCATAATACTCCTTTAGAATTTCTTCACTCAAAAAATGATTGAATAATCTATGGGGGCTTGCATTATGCATCTTGGAACATTCGTCAATAGATTCATTAAGTTTCTCAAAAGAAACCACATTTCCCTTTTCATGAATCAAACATCCAACAGCAGAAGCCAACTCATCCCATTCCTGATGGTTAAAAGAATAATATTCTTTTCTTACACCTGTATTCACAACATGTTTTTCAATAGTAATAGTACTCATAATCAATATCCTTTCAGCTTTTTGAGCTAAATTTTGTGCACTTCAAGGCATATCGTCCTTCTCGCACTTTCAAGTGTGAGAACTTATTCATCAATAACATAACTAGCAACCCATTGTTACTAATTCAACAAAACAAAACCATCCATTACTTTTGAACAACTTCATTTAGTTTATCCAACAATTTTTGAAGATGATTTTTAATATAACCCAATCTCCCAGATGAAAGCGAACGCCCCAGAGATTGTATTACTTCAATATTATAATCATCCTTAATCTCTTGAATATCAATCTCAAAAGAGTCCACAGCAGGAAAAATTATATCCTCTATCACCTTCTGATTAATTGCAAAATTATCCGAAGTAAGAGCCATTCCTCCATCTCCCAAAAGACCCTCTAAGCGTTCAATAATTCCATTTACTAATTTTTCATTTATTTCCATATCCGATACCTTCCTTCTTAAAACAAAATTAACTAAACTAGCAACCCGTTGTTACTAATTCCTTTTTCTTAGCTATATCAAATTCAATCCAAAACCAAGCTCCGTAAAGAACATGTTTAAGCCAATCATCACCCTTACTAACAAGAAACTCTTCAGTAAAATCAAGTTCAAATTTATTATGTTTAAATTCTTGAATCTCTTTCAAAACATCTTGCCTACTCATTTCAGTAATAACAACAAATAAATCTTTCCCAGACTCAACTACTTCCATTAAATTAATCATAGTAAGTCTCCTATGTTTTTCTCGCACTCAAGGAGTGTGAGAACTTATTCTTTGCGCACTTTTGAGCGCTTCTAATTGTTAATAAAAAAACACTTTAACAGGTAACCAAACCCGTATATACTCCCAGCCTTCTCGCCTTACTAAACGTTCTTTCTCTAAGTCATTTAACACCTTAAGACAATCTTTATCTGCAGTTCCACAACCCCCAAACAAAACCCTACTCATATCTCCTGCAGTTTCTGAAGATTTTGCTAACATCTGCAAAAATCTTCTCCGAACATAAGCCATTTTACTTTCTTCACCCATAAGCATATCCTTTCCTTTCGCTTTTCTTATCTTAACTAAACTTTATTTTTTCAACTCAAAACGCAAAACACATCTCCCACAATCTTGAGGGATAGTTCGAAGTTGATTAAGACCATATTTTTTTACAATCTCAAAAACTTCTTCAACAGAAACATCTGAACCAACAAGATTCCTCTTTTCATCTTTAGTTCCATAATCACGAGAATCAATCTTAATCCAAATAATATTTTTTCCCTTATCTTTTCCAGTTTCCTCTTTCTTGAGTTCAATAGCAACATCAGAATAATTTTTATCAAGCACTTTAACATCATCCACAATTGCCTTACAGATTTTTTCCAAACTTTTTTTCTGCTTAGCCATAAAATATCCTTTCCTTATCTTTAAATTAACTTCAATTATTAACAACGTAATTAACAAAAACAAAATAGCCCCTGAAGGGTACGAACCTTCAAGGACTGAATTCCCCTCACTGTCTAAACTTCCTACATCTTAATGCCATACATTTTAGCAAGTTCTTTAACCCTACCTTCAACCTTACCATTTCCATTTGCAAGAGAAAGAGCGTGTTTTAACTCGCTCTTTGCTAAACATCTTTTACTAGATCCATGCTTCATAGCACGATTCAAGCAACCAGCAACTTTATTCATAGCATTTCTTTTTTTGTCATCTACTCTAGAAGTAATACTAAACATAATAATTGTCCCTTCTTTGCGCACTTTTGAGCGCTACCAATAATTAACCAGCAACACCTTATTACTAGCTTTTCAAAAATATCAAAATTACTAAACCACAAACATTTTCTTCCTTATTTACTATAAAGAAATTAACACATAGCTGCAAAAGAAGCTGCAGCAAGAATCCAAATTTTCTTAGAAAATCCAGATCTCACAACACTCCGATATATTTCTCTCATCCTAATCATAAAAAATTCTTCCTTTCTCGTCTTTAAAGACTCAGTAACTCATCCCAGATGTTGTCTTTTTAACTGAATATCTCTTAGCTCCGCATCAGTAATTATCAAATTCATCATTGTTCCAAGAATTGATAATCTTGTTAAATTTATAAGACCCAATCGCTTAAGATAATATCCTTCACCATGTAATCTTGCAATTTCAAAGGAACCTTCAATCAATTCCTTAGTAGACAAAGAATGCAATTTTGTGACATCGCAATTCTTTTCGATTTCCATATAAGATTCATTAAAATCCTTAACCATTTTTCTTAATTCTTTTGTAATTTTTTCCATCTTAACTTTTTTCCTTTCTTTTATTTAACTTCAAAACCCAATCCTGCAGCTTTTTCCCAAACTTCCAGACAATGACAATGATACTTAGAAAACCGAATATGGCCATCCTTATATACAAAATAACGATGTCCACCACCAGTTCCATAAATTACAGGGCCAACATTACACATTTCCTCATAATCATCCAAACTACCATCTTTTTTTCTCTGTTCAAAAATCTCTAAAACAGATTTTAAAGTATTTCCATCCTGATTCATAGAAGAATCATAAAAACCAGATCTTTCTATTGAATCAAAAGCCTTACGAATCTCTTCTTTAGGAGTAGTCAACAAATTCAAAAATACTCCTTTTTGTTTTGTAGTCATAACAACCACCTTTCTATATTTACTAACAATTTAACTAACAATTAACAATAAACCAAAAGTCCCCTTTTGAGATCGAACTCTAGTATTCAACTACATACAAAGAGACGAAAACACTACGCAGCAAGAGCTAACAACCGAAGACCTTCTTGACCCAACCAGATAAGATGAACTTCAACCTTTTCGCGAATATTCTGCTCATCAACAAACACATTCAATAGCTTCATCTGAGTATCAAATCTGTACTTACTAATTTCTGCAGCTTCCAGTACATTTTTGACCATAGCATCATATTGGTGCATGACACTACCAACATCAGACTTGCTCTTTTTCTGAGAACCATCTTCATTAAAAAGATCATCCAAATGTTTAACAGATTCACCAAAGCAACCCAGTGAATGATTCACTGCACCAATAAGGTTCACTGTATTGACATCTGACCCGTTGTCAGATGTTAGGGGGGAGGAGTTAACAGTATTCATTAGAATACCTTTCCAAGTGCAAAGCACTTTTTTGCGCACTTTAAAGCGCATCAATAACAAGCCAACAAACCATTTGTTAGCTAAAAACAAAAATATCAAAACTAACAACACGTTGTTATTAGTTCAAAAACTAAACAATAACCAATTATTGCTTACGGCCATTAAATTCAAAGTGTTCATTCACACTTAAACCCTGAACAACAGAATCCTTCAGATAAACTTCCACAAACTTATTACGCATATGATAATTCGCTCGTGCACCCGTAAGATACATAATTTGCTCAATATCTTGAGAATTGCCTCCGCAAAACTTAACTTCCAGACCATTATCAAGCTTAAGCTTCATATTCATCTGAAGTCCTTGCTTATCACATA
>Ga0075122_10000913_pt1 | contig 22028 bp, 30 predicted proteins | sample AntAceMetag02UKB_FD_69790 | JGI IMG/M metagenome (GOLD analysis project Ga0075122, IMG submission 69790) | Saline lake microbial communities from Ace Lake, Antarctica - Antarctic Ace Lake Metagenome 02UKB | ecosystem: Environmental > Aquatic > Non-marine Saline and Alkaline > Saline | place...
CAAATGATTCTATTACAAAACAACGTAGCATACGAAGCTGTCGAATCAATAAAAAAATCATTGGAAGAAAGGTTAATCGGAAAAACCCTAAAAGAAATCGACCTTTCAGAAGAATTGAAAAATTCGATTGAAAAATTACTAATCAATCCACCAGATTTCCTAAAAACAATAAAAGATTCTCTAGAAGTAAAATCACCCTTCGTGATCGTATTCTCTGGAATTAATGGCTCGGGTAAAACAACAACAATTGCAAAGGTTGCAAACTATCTGAAAAAAAATAAATTGTCAGTTTGCCTCGCTGCAGCCGATACATTCAGAGCGGCAGCAATCCAACAACTAGAAGAACACGCCAACAGATTGAAAGTTCCAATTGTCAAAAAAGATTATGGCGCAGATCCTGCCTCAGTTGGGTTCGATGCAACAGTCTATGCTAAGAAAAACAAAATTGATGTCGTATTAATCGACACAGCAGGACGAATGCAAAACAAAGATTCTCTTATGCAAGAAATGGAAAAAATCGCAAGAGTAAATAAACCAGATATGAAAATATTCCTAGGTGAATCAATAACAGGAAATGATGCAACGGAACAAGCCAAGGCATTCAATGACTCAATCGACATAACTGGAATCATATTATCAAAAGCCGACGTAGACGAAAAGGGCGGAACAGCAATTTCAGTCTCAAGCGTCACTGGGAAACCAATACTTTTCTTAGGAACAGGCCAAGAATACAAAGACCTAGAAGTGTTCGACAAAAAAGATTTGATCAAAAAATTAGGCCTATAGTCCTCAAACCCAAAATTTAATAACCCTAATTAGCCCCTTTATTCTATGGTACTAGACAAGTTGGGCGGAGTCCTAAAATCTGGAATAAACAAGATTAGCAACGCAATTTTCCTAGACAAGAAGCTCGTAGACGGAATCATAAAAGATATTCAAAAGGCGCTAATCGAAGCAGACGTAAATATCGAACTAGTATTTGAACTTTCTAAGAAAATAAAAAAATTAGCCTATGATGAAACAATCAAGGGTATCGATAAGAAAGAACAACTTGTAAAGTTAATCCACGATGAAATCCTAATTATTCTAGGTGGCGAAAAGAAAGAATTGAAACTTCCGAAAAAAGCATCTATCATGTTTATGGGTCTTTACGGTGCGGGTAAAACTACGACTATTGCTAAGCTAGGTTTCTATTATGCAAAAAGGGGTCGAAAGGTAACACTTCTTGGTTTAGATGTTGACCGACCAGCAGCAATGGACCAGCTAGAACAAATGGCAGAAAAAGCAAAACTTCCAGCCTTCATTAACAAAACAGAAAAAGACCCAATCAAAATTATCAAAGAACATAAAAAAGAATTAGAAAAATACGATTTGGTTTTGATAGATACAGCGGGTCGAGACGGTCTAAACAAAGAATTAATCAAGCAAATTGAAAAGTTAGATAAAACTCTAAAGCCAGATTTCAGACTTCTTGTTATGGGTGCAGATGTCGGACAAACCGCAAAGACTCAAGCTGACGAATTCCAAAAAGCGCTTTCAATCGATGGTGTTGTTATCACAAGAATGGATGGTACGTCAAAGGCTGGTGGAGCCCTAACTGCCTGCGCAGAAACTAACGCCCCAGTATATTTCATCGGTGTCGGAGAACAGCTTCACGAACTAGAAACTTTTGACCCAGAATCATTCATCTCAAGACTTCTTGGAATGGGCGACCTATCGGCACTTCTTGAACACGTGAGATCAATGACTGATGAAAAGCAACAGGAAAGAATCGAAGAAAGAATGCAGGAAGGAAAATTCACACTCCTAGATTTATATGGTCAGCTAGAGCAAATGAACAAGATGGGTTCTATGGATAAAATGCTTGGAATGATTCCAGGAATGAATGCCGCGAAAGTTCCAAAGGGTGTCCTTGCAAAACAAGAATCAAAAATGAAACACTGGAAAACCGCAATCTCCTCGATGACTGAAGAAGAAATTGAAAACCCAACAATTCTAGAAAAACAAACTTCACGAATTCAAAGAATCTCAAAGGGCTCTGGAACAACTACAACAGAAATCCGAGAACTTCTAAAACAATATAAAATGATTAAAGAGATGATGGGAATGCAATCAGGCCTAGCCGAAGGAAATATCGATCAAAAAACTTTGCAGAAAATGGCAAAAAAGATGCAAGGAAAAGTTAAAATTTAAAATTTAATTAGTTAATTTCTAGAACAAGCACTTACATAATAATAAATATCATCACTAGTCTCAGTCTCTCTAAAGATAAAACTATCCTTTGAATCTGGAATCCCCATAGGATAATTAGTCCAATAAGTATGTAGCTCACCCTGTCCAACTCCGATAAGCCCATTCTGTGTATTGTCCCCATTTGTATCACGGCTACAAGTGGCAAAACACTTTCTATAATTTCCACTTTCCAACTGGAAATAAAATGAACTTCCTCCGTCAGTTATATCTCCCCCATCATTTTTAATAATAAGAATATCGCATCCCACTGGTTCTTCACAAACATTGTTTACAGTACCCCCCAGAGTAAGATCTATCTCCCAATATCCGTCACGATTAGCCGTATCCGCAACCAACATACCATCTGTTTCGGTATTAAGCAGAGCACATCTGTCTCCAGAAGAACCACCTGTAGCCTCAAGCAAATCAAGCCTACTTTCTATGCTAGTTAAATCAGTTCCAGCTGGAAGCCCGTCAATCTCATCAGCAGTATGCCCCATCACACCAGGATTCCCAGAATTAAGAGCAACGCCAATTCCGGCAACAAGTATAACAATAAATAATCCTATCCAGACAAAATCTTTCTTACTAAAATCAAGTTTCAAACTCACCATCTTACTTATTACAATAGACTTTCCTATTTAAACCTAACGAAAAATCATTTAAACCAACCCCTACAAGAGATATTATGGCAAAATTAATAGCACAAGGCGCCGAAGCAAAGATATTCCTAGACAAATCTATAGTCAACAAAGAACGAACCCCAAAGAGATACAGACACCCAGAATTAGACGAACAGATAAGAAAACAGAGGACAAAACGAGAGGGCCGAATTCTACACAAAGCTTACAACCTGAATGTCCAAGTTCCGAAAGTTCTAAACGCAAATGAGAAGGGTGAGCCAAATGATAAGTTCAATCTAAAAATAGAATTCATAGATGGCGACAGATTGTCCGAAACCCTAAACGGCTACGAAGAAAAAAAACAATTCAAAGCAATGAAACAAATGGGAGAACAAGTAGCAATTCTCCACAAAAACAATCTAATACATGGTGACTTAACAACCTCAAATACAATCCTAAAAGATGACAAGGTCTTCATAATTGATTTCGGACTAGGTTTCGTCTCGACAAAGATAGAAGATAAAGCAGTAGATCTTCACTTAATTAAACAAGCACTAGAAGCAAAACATTTCCAAAACCACAAAGACTTATTCGAACAATTCAAAAAAGGATACGACTGGATAGATTCGGATAAAATTATTGAGAGACTAGACGTCGTAGAAAGACGTGGACGATACAAACATTAGAATAAAAATAGCCCCACCAGGATTCGAACCTGGGTCTCAGGGATCAAAACCCTGTATCCTTGACCAACTAGACTATGGGACTAAATTAAACATTTTAACCTTGTTAGAATGTCTTGGATTTGAAAATCCGACCAGTTTTAAAAACTTTTGCAATTCGGACTTTTTAGTAATATAAACCCTTCTACCAGAAACAATCTTTGAAGGACGTATTCCAAGTTTTATTAGTGAATCCCTAACGTCCTTCAAAAGAACAGAATTATGATTAGTAAATGCTATTTGACAGGTATTCTGATTATTTAGTCTATATATCCCTCCATCAGTGTCATACAAACCCCTGAGACACGCTTTCAGAAAATCATCATTTTCCTTTATCCAGTCAGGAATATTCAATTTATTTCTTATTTTATCCCCTGCAGCAAATCCCTTCTTCTCTAAAAAATCAACAAGCAACTTACTATACATTGTGAGATACATTGTGCCCTTCCCTTGTTTCCCAACTTTAACCTTTAACCCAAAAAGATCCTCCATCAAAGGTTTCAAAAAGAATATGTGATATTCCCGATCTAATTTCTGGTCCCCCGCTATTCGTGCCATATAGGTTCCAACCCTATACCCCTTAGTCTTGTTCAAATTACCATCCCCAAGCATTGCACCATAAAACTCTGCGAATTTCTCAGATGCTTCGGGAAAATTTACATTCTTTATAGTTTTGCCACTAGATAACTCCCCCCCCTTAATCTTACCCCAGTTATCGGGGAATCTGTCGACTATAAAATCGTCAAAATTTACATTTGCAATTTTACACATTTCCCCATAAATCAAACCAGACAAAAATCTTTTTTCTTTTTTCAAATCGTGCCTCACATATAACTCACTCAATCCTAAAATACTAGACAAATTTACCCAAGACTTAGATCCCTTGGCTAAAAGTATTAACTCGGCTTGCTTCCCCTTTTGTAATTTTAATCTCATATAGAAATAAAGAAAAGAATAATTATAAATCTATTGTTTGACCACAGAGTTACGACATAATAAAACTCAGAATCTCACACCATCATCTTTAAAAAGCCAAATTTATATAAATTATAATGGCAGAAATGACAAAACCCACATGGGTTAAAATGAAAGAACCAGAATTAAAGAAAACAATTCTAGAGTTATCTGAAACATACGCTCCGTCTCAAATCGGAATCGTTCTTAGAGACCAATATGGAATTCCTACAACAAAAGTATTCGGAAAGAAATTGAAAGCTTATATGCAAGAACTAGGAATCGAAAGAAACGAGGATCTTGAAAACGCAGAGAAGAAAGTTGAAAAAATGAAAGAGCACCTTAAGGATAATATTACTGACCGAAAAGCAAAGCACAAATTACAACACGCACAATCTAGACTTAATATTACTCGAAAATACTTCGGAATAGATATCCGAGACAGAAAGAAAAAGAAGTAATTCTAAGAAATTATAATTTTATAAGAAATTAATAATTAAGATATTTTGCAGAATCTCGCATATATAGTAGAGCCCTTTTCGTCAATAATATAACATGTATTGGGATTCATCATCCTGCCATTCGTCCTATCACCATCACTATGGACAAGTATGCACCCAGTCAAAATCCATGGGCCTATACCATTCACCCGATCGTCTGAATAAGTAACTACTTCACTATCATCATAGTCAACTCCACTAGTGGACAATGAATAAATGGTTGGTGATGAAGTTCCAAGGGATTTGGTTACAGTAACGCACTCAAGAGTACCACCGGAATCTGCAGCCTCAAGTGTATCGAGCCTAGCATTAATAGCAGTAATATTAGCATCAGTAGCTACTCCCTCTAACTCACCTATACTATGCCCCATATAAGCAGGATCTCCACTTCCATCAGTAACATAAGCAACACCAATTCCTGTAGCAAGTATAACAATAAATAATCCTATCCAGGCAAAATCTTTCTTACTAAAATCAAACTTTATGCTCACTATCTTACTTTATTACAGTATTTCTTGTTTAAATAACTTATCATACCGAAGACCACCTAAATATTTTTAAGCTAACCCCATTTCTTTACCCCATGCAAAAAGAGATTGACAGATTCGTAAAGGACTTTTTAGAATACTCGAAAGACAAACCAGTTAGAATTATATCACATTATGACACCGACGGTATCACCTCTACAGCAATCCTCATAAAGACTCTAAAAAGACTCGACAAAAAATTCACAGTTAGGATAGTAAAAGGATTAGAAGAACACATTATTAAAGAAGAACTAGAAAGACAACCAAAAGAAGTGATTGTTTTCTCAGACCTCGCTTCAGGATCCTTAGAACACTTCCAAAACATCGAGGAACCAATATTTATCATAGACCATCATGAGATCCACAAGGAAAAATTAACAGACAATATAAAAATAATTAACGCTCATCTAACCGACAACCCAGAAGACAACTGCGCAACAGGTGCCGGACTATGCTATCTATTCTCAAAAACAATCTCTCCAGACAATCAAAACCTAGCCTCTCTAGCAATTATCGGAATGATCGGAGACCGACACGAATCAAACTTGTCAAAAGTAAACCAACAAATAGTAAGTGACTGCACCGACTTACAAGTCAAAAAAGGCTTGGTATTATATCCAGCAACAAGACCGCTAAGAAGAGCATTGGAATGGTCAACGTCTCCATATATTCCAGGAGTCACAGGCTCGGGACCAGGCGCAATGGAAATATTAAGGGAAACCGGGATTGACTATAACAGAACCCTATTGGAATTAACAGACGAAGAAATGTCAAAATTAATAACGGCCGTAATGATTCGAAGAGCACAACATGGAAAAGCAGAAGACATCCTCGGAAACCTATACATACTAAAATTCTTCAACACCAAAGAAGACGTCAGAGAAATCTCAGTTCTAATTAACGCATGCTCACGATTAGGATATTCCGATGTAGCAATCGCATACTGCCTTGAAAACGAAAAAGCGAAGGTCAAGGCTCTAGACATCTACACAGAATACAAACAAGAATTAGTATCTGGATTAAAGGTCGCAGAAAAAATGGATAAAATAAAAGGCAAAGGCTTTGTAATTCTAAACGCAAAAGATCAAATAAAAGACGCAATCGTCGGAACAATCTGCTCAATGTTATCAAGTTCCCCAACATATGACGAAGGAACAATCCTAATAGGTATGGCTTATAATGAGGATAAGATAAAGGTCTCAGCAAGAATAGTAGGTCGCGAAGGACGAAACCTAAAAGAAGTCCTAGAAAAAACAGTTACCTCATTCAAAACAGACAATCCCGAGACAATCGCAGAGGTTGGTGGTCATCATTTCGCAGCAGGTTGCCTAGTCGAAAAAGAAAAGGAATCCGTATTCATCGAAGCCCTGAAAAAAGAGCTAGAAATCGAAATAGTAAAGATTTAGGTTACCAAACCACCTACTGGGTAAAAGTGATTTTTAAGCCACAAGGCTTAAAAACTGAAATTCTCACTTAATTATATGGAAAGAAAAGGAAAATTCATTAGAGTGAAATGCTCAAAATGCAAAGCAGATCAGACGATTTTCGGAAAGGCTTCAACAAAGGTTAGATGCCAAGGTTGCAACACTGTCTTAGCTATACCAGCTGGCGGAAAAGCAAAAATCCGATCTCGTGTCGAGGAAGTTTTGTAAATTAAAGATTTAAATAAACTAAATTATTAATTCTAATATGGAAGAAGGAAACCTAACACTATGCACGGTTAAAGACGTAACGAACACAATCACATCTGTAGAGCTGCCAGACGGCCAAGAAGGAACAATCGTATCCTCAGAAATCGCGCCAGGACGAATTAAGCATATGAGACAATACGTTGTCCCAAATAAAAAAATAGTCTGTAAAGTACTAAAGGTTGAAGGCAGCCATGTCCAACTTTCATTAAGACGAGTTAATTCCAAAGAAAAGAAAGAAGTAATGCAAAAATGGAAATCTGGGCAAGCTATTAAAGTTGCATTCAAGCAAATCCTTGGAAAAGATGAAGAAAGTATAAAAGAAAAGATTCTAAAACATTTTAAAGACCTAGCAGAATTCGCCAACGCAGCAAAAAATGACGACTCTCTAACAGAAAAATATATCCCAAAAGAAAAAAGGATTGCAATTAAAGTCGTTTTCAAAAAGAAAAGGAAGAACGAGGAACTAAAGCAGAAAATAAAAATCAAATGCCTTGAAGATAATGGAGTTCAAAAAATAAAAGAAATCTTTGATATAAAAGATGAAAATGTCACAGTGAGTTATATATCAGCAGGAAACTTCGAATTAAAATTAACAGTTGAAGATTTCAAACAAGGAAAGAAAAAAATGATTGAACTCCTAGAAGAATTAGAAAAAAAGGAAAAAGAAAGCAATTGTGAATTCTACGCGAGTGAGAAGTAATGGAACTTAAAAAATGTCCCAAATGCAAATCATATACTCTAAAAGATTCTTGTGAAAAATGTAAAGCCAAAGCAGAATCTGCACATTACAGGTTTCCAAACATCAGAGACGCTCCACCAAGATCAGCCCCATTCAAACGACGAAGTTAATTTCTAAACTATATGAATTAATAATGGCTTATGCTTTTCACAAAAATCAGCGACGCTGCCGATATCTTTATCCCTCATTCTTACACATCCATGAGATGTATATCTATCACCTCTATCAATAGCAGAGTCTCCATTGCCATGGATACAATAAGGCCCAGAAAATCCTATCTTCCACTCCCCAAGAGGATGAAGCTTGTGTCCATAGGGAACAAACGCATTACCCCTATCATCCACATTACTTGTACTATCCAAATATTTCGTCAATCTCTTACTATCCTTCACCCAACCTGACGTCCGTGGCGGATACCATCTCGGCTTATGAACTATTCTTTTTACAGAAAATATACCTTTCGGCGTAGGGTGTTTCCCTATCTGTCCAGCAACAATAGGATATTCAATCTGTGAGTTATTAGAAACAGTAGTCAGTATAGGTAAATCATCCAAAACAATTTTAATCGATGCGGGCAAATTTTCAGGCTCGAAAGACATCGGAAACACCTTTGGCTTAACATCTAAAGATTGAGAAGCAATACAGCCAGAAAAATATAAAGACGCCCCAGACATAGCTAAATATTTTAAGAAATCTCTTCGATCAAAGTTCCTCATATTAAACCAATTTCCTTTTTTACAACTTCCATATCTTCTTCCCAAAGCGGAGTCAACTTCGTCCGATTATAAATTATAGCAGCTGGATGAAACAATGGTATCAACTTAATCTTCAACCCATTAATCTCAATCTCTTGAGCCTTCCCATGAACCTCAGTAATTCCTGGTTGCTTCTTCATCAAATCAACATCACCAAGCGCCATAAAAAACTTCGTCGCATAGTTCCCAAGAGAACAAACAACCTTCGGTTTCATAACTGCTACTTGTTTTAACAAATAGGGTGTATGAGATTCAACCTCATGAGGCAGAGGGTCTCTGTTCCCTGGAGGACGATATTTCAATATATTACATATATAAACATCGTCCAGGCTTAATCCAACGTTAGACAACAACTTGTCCAAATTCTTACCAGCCGCACCACAAAAAGGAATTCCCTGCTTATCCTCATTTCTGCCGGCTGCCTCTCCAACGAAAACAATTTTAGCATCTGGATTGCCTTTACCAAAAACCAAATTAATAGAGCTATCCCTAAGTGGCAATTGAACACTTAATATTTCTTTTTTAATCTCTTCCAATAATTTTTTATTCTCCATATCTAATATATTCCTTATCTTTAATCTTAAATTTATTCATAAAACGATATAATGCCGAAAGACTCACTCCAAGCTGATCTGCAATCTCTCTAGGAAGCAATCTCTCTCTCCAATAACACTTCCCAACAAAATCTATTACATCAATATTTTTGTCTTGTTCATAATTGTAGAAAAGCGCACCCATCTCCTTTCTTTTCTCCTCTTCCAAAAAATTTGCCTTAGCCACGATCATTCTTTCATATTTTCTTCCAAGCATAAGATCTTCGCTATCCAGAGAACCATATAATAATTCCAAAATCATATTTGCACGCTTGGAATAATACTCTAGTTGATAACAATAACTTAGATCACCATTTTTCATTTTTTTTTCTCTTTTTCTAAGATTATAATCCTTCAATCCAAGCCTAGATGCCAAAATTTCAGCTAAGCTTAACATAAAAGCATAACTTCCATTTGAAAAACCGACACAAACTTCTCGCCCCCCATTACTCCTTACGCGAGACACAATCCAGCCATCTCCATCTAAAAAACCTCTAATAAAATGTCTTAAATAATTCTTAGGGACATCTGGGAATGTTAAAATTTTCTTTTTATTGGGAACAATCCCCAACTTCCCAATATCCTTCAGTATCATCTGATTAGAAACTCGCAACCTATAAGACTTATCTCTTTTCTTTAAAGGATAATTAGACTCCATAGCAATATTAAAAGATTTTAATAATTCTATATTGGAAATATGTTTATCGGACAAATCCCATGCTAAAGTTCGCCCATGAACATTACCATCAGCACAAGTAAACCCCAAGATATAAGCCATTTTCGAAGACCACACCTTAAAAAAATTCCTATTGACTTCATACAATCTCTTCCCAGAATTTATATTTCCCATCCTCATAACTCCCAGGGGATATAACATTATAAATCTTTCTGCAGGTCACCTTTTCCAACAACGACGTATAAATCACTAGATGTTAATAAAATCATACATCAATGTCTCGAAGACCACCAGTTTCAATCATAAAGACTGTTTCATTATCTGGTAAATCAGGGCTATCTATCAACTTACAAACTCTAGAATCTTTCTTCCCTCTTCGCAAATACATTCTGTAAGTACAAGCATGTCCAACAATATTTCCACCAATCGCTTTTGTAGGATCTCCAAACATCTGCGCAGGATCACTCATTACCTGATTTGTAACATAAATCGCAATATTATTCTGTTCAGCAAGTTTCATCATATTATGTAAATACCTATTCAGTCTCTGCTGTCTATCAGCCAACTGCCCCCGACCAGAATATTCAGCCCTAAAATGCGCAGTCAAAGAATCAATAATCATTAACCGAATCGGCTCCCCTTCCTTAATCAATTCGCCAACCCTATCAAGCAATAACATCTGATGGTCCGAGTTAAATGCTCGAGCAACTAGAATATTTTTCAAGACCTTTTCAGGATTAGCTCCAATACCTTCAGCAAACTGCCTAACTCTTTCAGGTCTAAAAGTTCCTTCTGTGTCAATATAAACTGCCTTACCATTCGCCCCACCAGCCTCAAGTGGCAACTGAACGCCGACAGCTAACGAAAGAGCGAGCTGAGTCTTCCCAGAGCCGAACGCCCCAAAAGCCTCAGTAATCGACTTCGTCTGAATCCCTTTTCCACCCAGAAGCTCGTCCAAGTTCTTAGAACCTGTAGTAATATGAAATAATTCTTTCCTCTTTTCTTCATGAGCAAGACCATCAATAAAACCCATATCCATCATCTTACGAGAAGCCTGAATAGCCTTACGAGCAACAGACTCACTCATTCCAGCAGTCTCACTTAATTGCGCAGGTGTCAAAACAGCCAGACCCATCAACTCATAAATTCCAGCAGCCTCTAACTTCGCAACAGCACCAGGACCAACGCCCGGAAGATCAATTAATTTCGGTTTATCATCATCCTTCTTTTTTGTCGCCTTCTTTTTTGTCGCATCAGCTTCCTCGTCCCCAGAAATTTCCTCATCTTTTGTAACCATAAACAACAAAATCCTCTTTTCTTTATAAGCATTTATATCATCTAAAATAGACTAACAAAAACAACTTTCCCGAGGACAAAAATATCTCCCAATAATAATAAAACAAAAATAACCTGCTCAATTATCCCACCACTCTTGACAAATCCCTTAATCTTAAATCTAAATGGCCAAAACAAACTGACCCCCGCCCTAGTAAAGCAATCTAGGAACAAATGTGCGATATATCCAACGAAAAATCCAAATCCAGCCCAAAGATTAACCATTCCGATCAGTAAACTCAAAACCAGAGCAGCAATTAAACTATGAACAACGCCCCTATGTCTAGTTAACCACTGAAACGGTCGCAAAAACCAAGCTTTTCCGGCCCGACTATTCTTAATATCAATATCAACAAACACCGTCGCCAATAAAACAAAAATCAAAGTATAAAGCGGCATCGCCACATAATAACTGAGCAAAAAATAAACCGCCAACGAAAACACAATATGAGTCCTAAATAACATAAACCAAGAAACGAAACGACACTTTTATTCTTTACTTATTCAACTCAGTAATCAAAGCTTCAACATCAACCTTCTCAACATTAGTCGCAACAATCTCTAAATTATTAAACAGCTGATTTCTATTCACTCGGCCGCTCAAATAAATCTCAGTCCCGATTAAATCGTCTCTAAAGGCAGAGGCCTTATCAGCATCCTTCAGATCTTCCTCTGGAATTAAAGCGTTAATTTGATCACTGAACATTACGGTTCTCATTGTCTCAGTCCCATCATCAATAACAAAATTCAAAATAGCCTTCTCTTTTGGAGCAGCAACAGCACCGTGCTCAGCACATCTAAATCCCTCTCCTTCACTAATCACCTTTTTATTACACTCAGGACATACTTTGTAAAATCGTGGCTGAAAAACCTGGACAACAGCTCCTCGAGCCTTAATTGTCTGGCCCTGTTTAGCTTCCTCTAAAGTTCCTTCACTAACAACGGGTCCCGTCTTAATATCTTCCATAATCTTATCACTCTTCTTTAACTCGCTAAAACTAGAAAGATGAATCTCTGCATCACGAGTAGCTCCGCTCTTAATCTCAACAACATCTCCAACCTTGATAGTCTCGTTCTCAATTAACTCAATATGATTAACATCCCAAAGAACAACCCTTGTGCTTCCCGTGTCATCTGCAATAACAAAATTCGCAACCTTACCACTTCGACCATTTTTCTCAAATTCTCTCACAGGAAAAATATTTATAACCTTACCAACAACATTAACCTTCCTCATTCCTGCCATCAACTCACTGATCTTCAAATCCTGGTCTTCAAAACTAATTCCAAGCTCTGCTGCAATAATCTGAGCCGCACCTTCTTTGGAAATCAAACCAGATAGCTTAGCCTTCTTAGCCTCAACCTTCCGCTCAACCTCTTCTTTCTCTAGACCACCAGCCTTTGAAATCCTCTCAATAAGTAAATCATAATTTTGCATGAATAAAAAAGCCCTCTTCCCTATTTAAGTATTATTGAGATTCACCGCATAGCAAGCTTTATGTTTCACCAGAAACACCTACTGGGTAAAGCGAGACTGAATATGTTTAGAAAACTTGCGCAGTAAGTTTTATAAAGCAATAATCAAACTAAATGATATGAAATGTATAAGTTGTAGCAAAGAAACGTCAAAGAGCGTAAAGTTCCCATGTCCTAAGTGTAGCGAGCAAATTCTTAGATGTGACAAGTGCCGAACTTTATCAATCGAATATAAATGCCCTAAGTGCGAATACCGAGGCCCTTAGATATGGCAGCAACAGCAGGAATCCAATACAAAATAATGCCTGAAAGTCTAGATGTAGACTTAGGAAAGTTAAAAGAAGACGCTAAAGCAAAAGTAGAGGCTTTTGATTCTGGAGTTTTCAGCGATTCTAAAGAAGAACCAATCGCATTCGGTCTAAAAGCACTTATTATAACAATCGCACTTTCTGAAGATGAAGAATCCGACGCAGTAGAAGCTGCACTAAACGAGATAGAAGGCGCTTCATCTGTTGAGATGATCGACTACCGAAGAGCAGTAGGATAAATTTATAACTCCTAATCATTTAATTCTCATATGACATTTACAGATGACGATGCAATAAGGGTCAAAAAGCACTTGCTCACTCAGTTAGAAAACTTCCCAGAAAACAAAAGAGATGAAATCAAAAACCAGATTGAATCTATGACAACTGAGCAAACAGAAACCTTCATTGAACAAAATAAACTGGGCCACCTAAGCGGCAATTGTATTTTCTGTTCTATTACAAGAGGTGATTCCAAATCTTACAAAATTGGGGGAAATGAATCAAACATCGCTATTTTAGAAATTAATCCACTAAGTGAAGGACACGCCCTAATTGTCCCACTAGAGCATGAAAATGGAATAACCGACTCCACAAGAGAACTGGCTAAAGAAATTTCTGATAAATTAAGGCAAAAATTTGAGCCGAAAACAATTGATCAAAAAGAAAAGAGCATAATGGACCACTCAATAATAGAATTAATCCCTATCTACGGCGGTGAAGCCGAGAGACACGAGGCAACAGAAGAAGAACTTAAAGAATTACAAGAAGAAATTCTAAAAGAAATAAAGGTTATTAATACAACAGAAGAAACGGGAGAAACACCAGAAGAAGAAACTGAAAGTATTCCAAAGCTACCACCAAGAATACCTTAAATTCTAAATAGTCCAAAAAAGTAACCCTTCAAAAATACATAAGCCAAAAATGCAATCAAAAACGCCGGCACAAACGGCAAGCCATCTTTAATCTTAATATTCTTTTTCCCACTCAACAACTTAATATCATCCAAAGATAATCCGTCCCAATCCGCCTTAATTACTTTCTTTCCAATTTTTACATCGTCAACCAACCAATCGCCTTCCCGAAGATCCTTGCCCGGAACGCTCCTTATCATCGAAACTCCCTCCAATCCCTTGGCAAAAATATAAAGCAAGGGAAACAATAATACCAGAACACCAAAAATAAAAAACATAAAATTAAAGAATCCGAAAAGGAACAATATAATTCCAAACGCAAAAACCCAAATATTCCAACGAGATAGCCCTAGTCTCATTTCCTTATTGACTTTCTTAAAATCTTTAACATACAAACCAATCGAATAAGCTAACCCATAAATAGAACCAGAAAACATCAAGAACAAAAGAAATACCCCAATATTAATCAACGTTCCATAAAAACTAGCTCCAATAAAAAACGCCGTCATTGCAACCAAAAGTTTCGCATCTCCTCCAGCAAAAACCCTACCGTAATAAAACAGGTTCATAAAAATAAACATTACAACCAATGCAAACCCAAGGTGAAAAACCAAAGAAATATCTTTCTCAAAAATAGCTCGGTAAAAAATAAACGCGAAACCAGAAACCATCAACAATAAGTTCAGCCAATTATCAACCTCTCTTCTTTTCAAATCTTGCATACTAGCAATAACAATTCCAACAAAAAACAACCAAAACAAAAATCCGAACTCCATTAGTACTTTTTGTTCTTCTTTACTTTAGCTTTGGGTTTGGGCTTCCCTGTCTTATCGACCTCATCGCCAGTCTCCGAAACATTATGCGTCCTAAATTGTCCGCCCCTCTTATATCCTCGATTGAGCCGCTTCTTTTTCAAATCGCCCTTTGTCCTCCGTCTATCATTTCCGCCGTAGTCCATTATATCTTTAAAACCTCACCTTTTTTATTTATAGAATATTTCTGCTCAAACTCGAAAGCGAAGTAAACCGGGAAGTTAATCTTGGTAATTTCTTTCGCAACCAAATGGCCCCTTTTCTCAATTTTAGCTCTACCAAAAATCATTTTATCTCCATCAAAAGAAATTAAATTTTGTGGATAAACAGAATTCTCCAAAGTGTTTCTATTTTTATCCTGGTCTCTCAACTCTACACCACCAACAAATAAACCATTAAATAGAAAATCGCTCATACTGCTATCAGCCTCAACTCCGTCTATAAAATTACCACTAAAAGAACTCTTGAAACTATCATCTCCGAATTCTCCACTCGCACTCGAAAAAGAACCCTTGATTAAATTGACCTCTTTCAATTCAAAGATACTCAACTGATCTCTCAAATCCAAAACGGCAGCAGGGGAAACAAGCGAAGAATCAGTGTTACCTTGTTCAATAAAATAAAGCATAATAACAACTCCACACAAAAAGACAGTAAAAACTACCATGAACAGTGAAAAAATCTGTCCCCTCTTATTCACGACCATAAGAACCTCCATACTGAATAGTATCCGGTCTCTTCACATATCCCGAAGACTCCAAGGCGTCATCAATAGACTGACCCTTTTTAACAAATCTCTCGGCATTAAGAAGAAGCGCATAATTTTTCATATATTCATCAACATCCCCCACTCCGACTTCATTATTGATTTTCTCGACTTTCTTTACAACGACAGAAATCGCTATAAATCCAACCAAAACAATAACAATAACAATAGTTGCAACAAACAAACTCATAAGACTAGCTATTCCTCCCCTCTTGTTTCTATTGAGCATTCGCAACCACCTCCACACTAACTTTTCCACTCTTCTCGCCACCACTTAAAACCAAAACGTCATAAGTCTTCACGAAATGTCCTGGCTCATATTTATCGATAGCTCCAGTATCTGAATTCATATTAAAAATATCTTTAACAAACAAAAATCCGCTATCTCCATCTTCAATCTTAAAAGATTCGCTTCCACCAAACTCGACCAAAACCCTAACGAAAAAATTTTCCATCTCGTCGCTTTCAAATCCACAATAATCAAAAAGACTATCTTGAGATTTTAGTTTATTCAAATCAACAACAGAATCAGTTATCACACATTCAGAAATCTCATGAACCAAAATCATAGCCTCACTATCTCGAGTGTTGATATGGTGTGAATAAACAAGCGAAGAAGCTCCCAATATGACAAAAGCAATAATGATTAAAACCAAAACTCTATACACCGTCATAATCGAAGAACCAAGCTGTCCTCTTTTCGATATCATTTTACCATCACCATAAATTTATCATCAGTCTCCTCAACGCTCACATCATATCTTGAAAAATACGCGTGACCCTTCAAAGCATTCAGCCCATCGAGAGAAACAAAAATCCTTCCATTTTTAACTTGGACATTACTAATAGCACCATTGATACCAATTCTCCAAACTGAAAAACTCATTCCGGGAATAGCAGAATCAATCAGTAAAGCCAACTCTCCCTCAACAACTTCCTGCTTAACCCCTCTTGCATTTATCTTATCCGCTGTCAACATCAAAAAAACAGAGAATATCAAAACAACCAAAACAATCTGAACAATAATTTGGTTCAACAAAGCTCCACGTCGATTCATTTTAAGCCGGGACACCATCCCACATATTACAAATTTTTTCACTACCATAAATAGGCAACTCCCAGCCTGTTGGATCCCAAACAAGGAATGCATTATCAAACTCTTTCATGTAATCTTTTTGTCCATTCTGAAAATAAAACATATATGGTATATGGTTAGGCTCTGGATGATTATCTTCGGGTGTCGTTATAACGCCAACCGTAATGATCAAATCGCCTCCATCAACCTCTAAATATTTTGGAAGTGTGATGTTTGAAAAGGCTCCCCACGCTTTAACCTCAGAATCTTTTTTGGTCATAAACTTTGGCCAAAATACTCTTTTCAAAACACCATCAACTGTAAATTTGGGTATTTCCTCAACGGTAAAATTATCACCTTTCAAATTAAATTGACCGGTTCCCATTGGATTAAACGGATAAAATGTATCCCCCGCACCATTAAGATAATTCAAATAAGAAGTCTTCTTCCCAGCGATATCAAACAAATTAACATCATTCAAAAGTTTCTCGATATCAATTTTGCCACCCTTCTCTTTAAGTTCCTTCTTTGCTTCTTCAGTTAAATGAATTCTAGCGCATGGCAAACAAACCGTATTGTGCTGCCAAACAGTAGATGGGAATGGATTGGCATCACCATTCTGGAAAAGGAACCAACACTCAGCCATTGCATCACCAATAAGCTTATCGGCATTTCTTTTTTTATCCTTACCAATAGAAAGATCCTTAGCTGTTATCTCGACAACGTTGGTTTTACATTTCAATGGAAATTTGTCCTTAAAAGACTCAGGGGCAATTCCCCGTTTTTTAACATCCGGCAAAGCGCTCCTCACGATAATACTTTCCTTACAAACTTCTCTATCAATATCGCCACTTGTAAAAGCCTCATTAAAAATAAAATACATAGAAATCCCCAAAACTATCACAGCCAAAATTGCCGGCAATAAATAATTCTGCCACTGCGCCCTTTTACTCATCCTCTTCATAAAACAACAACAAAAAACAACTTAATAAAACTAACCATAATATAATTCCAAAACCCCTTCAGTAACAAATACCTGAATATTTAGGTACAAAGGTTAAGTGAGTTTATTTCTAGTTCATATTATGAAAAACAAATACCAAACCAAAGAAGAAGCTGAAAGAGCTCAAAGATACAATAATATCGAAGGTCAAATGCGTGCCATTGGTAGAACCGCACGTATAAATGAAAACGATCCAAATCATGAAAATTGTTTAATTAACCAGGGGGAGTTGATAGAGCTAAAAAGAAAAGAACTTCTAGAATTACCAAATTTTAGACATTATGAATTAGAGGAAGTAAAAAATATGCCACAAAGACAGGGTAAAAAAGAAAGAGGGCGAATAATCGAGAAATACAACAACAGACGAGATGAAGTATATCAAGAACTACTTGAAGCTGCCTGTAATGGGGACGACATGATAGAAACTGGTAAAACCTACAATGGACTTTACTGTCAGAAACTAACAAAAGACAAATATAAATTACTACGAAGACAAGCAAGACTAGACCTAAGAAACCAGAATATCCGGTAGGATAAAAAATAATTCAAAACGCAACTACCTGAATATTAAGGTAAACTATTTAAATCTCTGAAGACTATATTCTATATGTGGAACATTAAATTTAATATATTTAACAAAGACAGCATCTACACAGTTCTCTCTACAAAATACGACATCGAAGATTACATGTATCCCGTAGACGTTTACAAAGAAGGCAAATTTGTTTACATATTAGGAATCCACATGTTAGAGGGTGAAGAAAAAGAGAAAAAGAAATTTATAAGAGAATTGAAGAAAAATAAGAAAACGAAAAAAATACAGGTAAACGAAAATCACATAATAACTCTAATCAAAGAAGAGGAACATTTCTACGAAGTTTTATTCGCAGCCAAATTATACCACATTTCCCCGGTACACATAAAAAATGGCTATGAAACCTGGAATATATCTTCTTGGGAAAGATCAGACTTAGAAAAAGTAATTACAGAAATTGGAAAATGGAATAAAAAATTAACAGAGTTCGAACTATTGAAATTCCACAAAACAAATTTTAAAGAAATTTATTTCCCAAAACTGATGTTAAAACTGCCAGAGAAACAGAAACTGGCTTTCAATCTAGCCCTAAAAAGCGGATATTATAATTCTCCGAGAAAATCCTACCTTAAAGACCTCGCAAGAATTTCTTCGGTCAGCATAGCAACCTTCCAAGAAAACCTGAGAAAAGCCGAGTCCAAGCTAATGCCCTTCTTTGCCAACAATCTAGAATAAATAATTCTAGGCAAATTTCACAACAGCTTTAATAATTGCAAAACTCGCTGCAGCAATAATAGCTAGATAGAGAAGCCACTTGGCGACATCTTCAATTCCAGACTCAGCTTTCTTGTTAAATTTTCGTAAAAACATATTTATCCCCCTTCAGCTCAATCTTAATTCTACTTCCGCCCTTATAATACCAAGAACTTTCCTTCTTATCTGAAAATTCGACAGGATGCTTCAAATCCTCACAATATCTACAATCGGTTTCATAATCAGTATCATAACTTCCCCTTGAAGTACAAATACAAATTCTGTTTTTATTATCTCCAAGAGAATTAAATTGGTAAGTTTGATTTTGAAGTAAAAGAAGGTCTCTCCTCTGTTTTTCGACATCAACACTATATCCATCCCCAAAATAAACGAGATAAAATTCAGTAATAATTTCACCCTTCATTTTCATTATAATATCTTCATCTTTTATCTCCTCATTAAACCCAGGTCCAGCCATATACCACATAAAAAATTCGCCAGCTCCCTCTTTATCCGCAATCGCAATTTCATTCTTCAAAGTTTCAAAATAAGACTTCGCCGTCTCATCTCCCTTATCATAAAATGGAACGAATAACTTGAAAAGCAACGTTAATAAAATAAAAACAACCGCAACAGCCAGAATCAATTTCACAATCTGCCCAATTGTCATCTCACCTTTTTTCATTGTACACACCGTCTCAAATTAAAATGCTGATAAATCTTATTTATCATTCCAATTTCTTTAAAGTCTTCCGAACTCAACTTGTAAAAACGATTATCCTTGATAAAAGTCCAGCCACCATCTTTCTGTTCATAAAGTCCAAGCGGAAGCCAGTCGCCAATTCCATGCACTTCAGATAAAACACTTCCTATATATCCAAGAGCAATTGGCTTCCTAGACTTAGAAGTAAAAACCAAATAAGGAGATTCTCCATTCTTAAAATCTACAGAAATCGTATATTCTTCGCCGCTCTTCGATCTCATTTTTTTACCTTCAAATTTATCTCTAAGGTCCTTAACGCCTTCTTCAGAAACATGTTTTCTCTCTCCGTTCCACTTTATAAAAAGACTTTTCAACGCCTCAGCCTCAACTTTACTATCCAATTGATTGTCGTTCAAAATCGGGTTCAACGACTCCAAGTTTGACAGATCTTTTTCCTGAGAACCTACACCTATAACGTATTTGATATTCCAATCATTAACCGACCTCTCTATATCAGCCACACTATAAAACACATCTACTGCTTCATCTACATCATCTCCAGTATAGATATCCTTTCTCTCTTTTTCAACTCTAAAATTCTTCCCGTCATATAACAATGACCCCTCCACATTACCCCCAAGCCTTCCTATAAATCCAACCACCTTTGAAGAAGTGCAGAAGTTATCACACAATACAAAATCATCAGACCTGGTTTTATCCATATCCTTAAAGGAATATCCGGACTCATTCATAACAAAGGTCATAGACTCTTCATAAAAATCTCTATAAAAAGATAAATCCCTATCTGATAAAACATCAGATCTCAACATCCAAAGCTTGTTAGTAAGAATTTGGAATCCCTCCTTGTCCACCTTGAAACCATCCATACCTTTCTTAAAAATTCCTTTATCGGGAATAAAGGTACAATTATTTGTACAAGGGAAAAACTTACCACTACCAACGCCATTAATCTTCTGAACGAAAGACTCCCCGCAAGTGACCTCGCCGGTATCTCTAACGCCTAATAAAATTAAAACCGAGTTAAACCTTCCCTCAATATTTTCCTTCAATGGCCCGAAACCTTTATTCTGAACACCATAAATAATCAAAACCAAAACCGCAATCGCCAAAACCAGTGTCATCAACTTGGCCATTGTCCACTGCGTAGCACCACGCTCGTTCATCGACCAAACCTCATAATATCCGAGACAGCATCCAAAAGACTACCGCCACCGCCTTTGAGCCAGACCACAGCAACAATTATCATAGTCACAAGTAATATCACAAAAAGAACTGTCCGAATCAATTCCCAGCTAACCTGACCTCGTTTTTTCACCATAGATAAACAACACCAAATCAATTAATAAAGATTGTCATAACAATGGCATGCCGAATGGGCGCTTAAAATTATTCCCCGTTAGTCAAAGCAGGAACTATCTTCTTATCACAAGTAATCGAACAAGATTTTATATCTATTTTTTTACTAGCACTCAAACTCTCACAACTTCCTTTTTCCCATACATCATCATCATAATTAACAGTCCTAGATTTTCTACAGAAATCATCAACACTATTCTGAGCACAAGCAACCTCACAACCTCGAGAAACATCATCGACATTAGTAGAACCGCCACCGAACTGGTCTATCTTATTCCACATATTATTCCACCCAGTCGTAAAACCCATAATCAAAAGTATCAAGACAGCTATACCTAAAACTATTGCAATAATAGTACCCAAAGTCATCTGTTGAGCTCTCTTATTAATCACCATAAATAAACAACATTAAATCAATTAATAAACATTACTAAAATCACTATATTCAATTACGATAAATAACCCAACTTTTCTGCCGCTTCTCTTCTTGCCTTGTCTTCTGCCGCCAAATCTTCCAATGTCTTTTCTTCTTCTTCGTCAACAATACCGCCATCAATATCTTCATGCATTTCAGTAATAAGCCTATTCGCCAATTCATCTACAGTTTCCTTTACAAAACATCCAGGTTGCATCTCACAAATAAATTCGCCAGGTGTACTTTCTACTGGAAACGTTTCACAAGAGGTCGGTGTTCCCTCACAGTTGCTGCTCCACCATCCATTATCCCAATGACATCCACCGTAAGAGGCTTCGCCATCTGCCATAATTCTACAATCATCCAAACCTCTATCCTCACAAGGGGTAGGTGTTCCCTCGCATCCTATATTACCTGATTCATATTGGACCACTTCATTTTCTTCATCATCGCCGAACCAACTAAACGGATTCCACCAAGAACTACTTGACTCCTCATAACTACCTCCCTTAAGAGCATCACCTCCGAAGTTTGATAAGGGGTCTGT
>Ga0075122_10000915_pt1 | contig 22015 bp, 22 predicted proteins | sample AntAceMetag02UKB_FD_69790 | JGI IMG/M metagenome (GOLD analysis project Ga0075122, IMG submission 69790) | Saline lake microbial communities from Ace Lake, Antarctica - Antarctic Ace Lake Metagenome 02UKB | ecosystem: Environmental > Aquatic > Non-marine Saline and Alkaline > Saline | place...
TATCATATGACGCATAAAGATTTATCAATAATTCACGATATTGATTCTTCTTCTGGAGCCTTTTATTTTACAAGAAAAGATATTGTAAAAGATCTAAAAGGCTTTGATGATAAGTTTTTTATGTATGGAGAAGATTTGGATTTATCATACAGAATGAAAAAAAGAGGATATAGAATAATTTATTATCCGATTTTTCAAGTATTTCACTTAAAATATGCCAGCGGATTAAAAAAGAAAAATAAAAAAATAATGCAAAAGACAAAAAAATATTTTTATGATTCTATGAAGAGATTTTATAGAAAACATTATGAAAGATTTAATATTGAGATTATTAACAAAGCAATTTACTTTTTTATTGATTTAAAAAGCAAGCTATGAAAAGAATTGGAATAGATGGACGACTATATTTTCAAACAGGTGTTGGAACATATCTTCAAAATTTACTTTTTAATTTGCATAAGATTATTCCTTTAGATTGGGAAGTTTTTGTTTATTTAATAAAGGAAGATTTTTCAAAAATAGACTTTGCAGCAAAAAATTTTATTAAAAAACAGGCAGATTTTCGTTGGCATAGTTTTAAAGAACAATTATCCTTTTGTGATATTTTAAAAAAACACAATTTAGATCTTGTTCATTTTACGTATTTTAGTTATCCCATATTATATCCCAAGCCATTTGTATCAACTATTCATGATATTACGCCTTTGCTTTTTAAAACAGGAAGAGCTTCTACAAAGAATATAATAGTATATGAAATCAAGCATGCTTTTTTAAAAACAGTTTTTAATTCACAGATAAAAAAAGCAAAAAATATCATTACGCCTTCAAAAACAGTAAAAAAGCAATTAATAGATTATTATGGAAAAGAATATGAAAATAAAATAGTGCCTATTTATGAGGGGATAAATCAACAATTAATTGGTAAGAAGCAAAATAATGAGCTTAAAAGAAAATTCAAAAAGGATTTTATAATTTATATAGGCAACTACTATCCTCATAAAAATGTAGAAAGGCTAATTTGTGCATTTAGTAAAGTAAAGAAAGATGTTCAGCTTATTCTTGTAGGTCCTGATGATTATTTTTCCAAAAAAGTATCTTTATTAATTAAAAAACTACATCAGGAAAATAGAATTTTAATGTATCATAATGCAAAGCTTTCAGACTTAGTATTTTTTTATAATAACGCATTGTTTTTAATTCATCCTTCATTATCTGAAGGATTTGGGCTTCCTATTATTGAAGCAATGCATTTTAATCTTCCAGTAGTTGCATCAAACATTGACGTTTTTAAAGAAGTATTGGAAAATCAATATGTATCATTTAATCCATATGATATTTCTGATATTTATGAAAAGATAAATTATGCTGTTAAAGATAAACTTTCTGCAGATTATTCAAAAATAATCAAAAGATATTCTTTTAAAAACATGGCAGAAGAAACTTATAAGATATATGAATCTAATATTTGAAAATTAACAATATATTTAATTAAATTAATGAGTATCGAAAGAAATAAGAAAATTGCAATAGTTTATGACTGGATTGATAAATGGGGAGGTGTAGAAAGAATATTATTAATGTTGCATGAGATGTTTCCGCATGCTTGTTTTTATACTTCATATACTGATTTAAAAAAAGCAAAATGGGCAAAAGGAATTAAAATTACAACTTCCTTTATTCAGAAATTACCTGATTTTGTAAAAAAAAACAGGATATTGTCTTTTCCATTTTACACATATGCATTTGAGACTTTTAATTTTAATAATTATGATTTAGTAATTTCAGTAAGCTCTTCATTTGCAAAGTCAGTAGTTACAAGACCAGAAACTGTTCATATATTATATTTACTTACTCCAACTAGATTTTTGTGGGTTAATAGTAAAGATTATATTTCTAATTTTAATAAGCTTTTATTTTCTTCCTATATTAATTATTTAAAAAAATGGGACAAGATAACAGCTCAAAGACCTGATTATATTTTTTCAATTTCTAAAGAGGTTAAACAAAGATGTATTAAGTATTATAAAAGAAACTCAAATGTAGTTTATCCTCCTTTTGATATTTCTTATTGGGAAAAGATAAAATTAAATCTTCATGATACAAATTATATGAAAGATAAATTTAATATTGATTTAAGCAAAAAGTATTACTTAATTGTAAGCAGATTGGAAAGTTACAAAAAAGTTGATTTGGCAATAAAAGTATTTAATAAAAACATTAAGTCTAATTTGATAATTATTGGAAAGGGTAGTAAATATCGTGAATTTAAAAGACTGGCAGGCAAAAACATTAAGCTTATTGATTCAGTAACAGATAAAGAACTTGGGGTTTTTTACAGCAAAGCCCACGCTCTTATTATGCCTCAAAAGGAGGATTTTGGATATGTTGCACTAGAAGCGCAGTATTTTAACTGTCCTGTAATTTCATACATTAAAGGAGGAGCAAAAGAAAGTATAGTTGATAAAAAAACAGGAATATTTTTTGAAAGACAAGAAGCAGGTTGTCTATTGGATGCTATTGAAAGATTTGATAGAATTTCATACAATATTAGAACCAATATGAAAGATTTTGTAGATAAGAATTTAGCAAGGTTTAAAAGAGACAGGTTTGAAAAAGAATTTAAAACAGCGATTGAAAGTTGTTTAAGATATAAAAATAGATAATATAATTAAATGTTAAACCTATGAAGGCAATAATATTTGCAGGAGGAACTGGTACAAGACTTTGGCCTCTTTCTAGAAAAAAGTCGCCTAAACAATTTGAGAAAATAATTGGAAACAAATCTACTCTTGAACTTTCCATAGAGCGATTGATTCCTGATTTTGCATATAAGGACATATATATTTCAACAAATATTGCATATAAAAAGACTATTACAAAACAACTTAATAAAATTCCTAAAGACAATTTTATTTTTGAACCTGAGAAAAAAGACGTTGGGCCAGCAATTGCACTAGCTATGGGAATATTTAACAATATTAATCCAAATGAGCCAGTTGCAATTTTATGGAGCGATCATTTAGTTAAGCGTGTTGCTGCTTTTAAAAAAGTTCTTAAATCTGCAAATGAATATATTAAAAAAAATCCAAATAAAATTGTATTTATTGCGCATAAACCCAGATATGCAAGTGTTAATTTAGGATATATTCATTTAGGCAAAAAAAGACAATCTATTAATGGGGTTAGTCTTTATGCATTTGAAGGGTTTAAATACAGGCCTGATGGAAAAACTGCAAATAATTTCTTAAAATCAGGAAAATATGCATGGAATTTAGGATATTTTGTAACATCTGCAGGGTTTATCTATAATGCATTTAAATGCTTTTCTCCTGATATTTATAATAATACAAATAAAATATTATCTAGGTATGGAAAGGAAGATTATAAAAAGTATTTAAATAAATATTATGCAGATGTTAAAAGTATTAGCTTTGACAATGCAATACTTGAGAATTTGAATAAAAAAGATGCTTTGGTTATTGTTGAAGATATTGGATGGAGTGACATTGGAACATGGGAGGCGGTAAAAGAAGCATTAGAGCAATCTCCAGATGAGAATGTAATAAAGGGTAATGTAACCCTAAAAGATGTACGGGATTCATTGATATATAATTATGAGGCTAAAAAATTAGTTGTTGGGATTGATTTGGATGATTTAATGGTTGTAAATACTTCTGATGTTTTATTAATTTCCAAAAAGAAATCAGTTTCAAAAATTAAAACTTTAGTAGAGAATTTTCAGGGAACTGAAAATGAAAAGTTAACATGACAAAAAGCTTTTTTTTTAAAGATGTATATTCTAATTTTATTAAAAGGATTATTGATTTAATTGGAGCCTTTATACTTTTAGCATTGTTTTCTCCATTAATAGTATTTACAGCAATAATTATAAAGCTGGACTCAAAGGGTCCAATACTTGCAGATGTTCCAGAGAGAGTTGGAGAAAATGGGAAAACATTTAAAATGCTTAAGTTTCGCTCAATGATTTTAAACGCCCACTTTCAACTTCGAACAAATCCTAAATTCAAAAAGCTGTTTGAACAGTATAAGAAAGAAAACTATAAATTAAAAAAGGACCCAAGAGTTACATGTGTAGGAAAATTTATTCGTAAACATTCAATTGATGAAATTCCTCAGCTTGTTAATGTATTAAGGGGTCAAATGAGTTTAGTGGGACCAAGAGCATATTATCCAGATGAACTTCATAATCAACAAAAAAAGTTTCCCGTTACAAAGGGACTTGTTAAAAAAGTTCTTTCAGTTAAACCTGGAATTACAGGATTATGGCAGGTTTCTGGAAGATCTGAGATTAACTTTGATAAAAGAGTTACTATTGATGCAAAATATGTTGGCTCATTATCTTTAAAGAAAGATTTTGGTATAATTATTAAGACACCATTTGTTATGATTAATGGTAAAGGGGCTGTGTAATTATTAATTAAAAAATATATATGAAAGAATTTAAAACTAACAAGAAAAAAAAGATATTAGTAATTCTTTTAGGATTATTAATAGTTTTTGGTACTGTTGGATACTTTTTAATTATTCAGCCTGTAATGAAAATTAAAGCAAAGGGAGCAATTGTTATGGCTTCAGCCAAAGAGTTAAAGCAAGCATTTTCAAAAAACGACATTGATCTTTTAACCAAAAAAGTAAATAAGCTTTCTTCTGAATATGATGATTTTCAAAAGGAGTCAAAATCACTTTATTGGGCTTCATTTATTCCATATGTAAGAGATGCAAAAAATGGAATTCAAGCAGGAGAACATATTATAAATGCAGTGGAGGAATCTGTAAAAGCCATTGCTCCATATGCGGACTTAATAGGTTTTAAAAAAGGAGAAGTGTCATTTGTTGAAAAGTCTTCAGAAGATAGGCTTCAAACAGCAATTTTAACCTTAGATAAAGTAATGGGTAAGATTGATGTTGTTTCAGATGAAATTGAAAAAGCAGAAAAGCTTATTAATACAATTAATCCAGATAGATATCCAAAAAAGATTGGAAAGATGGTTGTAAGAGAACAAATTAAAAATGGGAAAGAACAATTTGTTGGAATGGCATCATTGTTTGTTGATGCAAAACCTCTTCTTAAGAATTTACCAGAGATATTTGGCGCTGATGGAGAAAAAGTATATTTGATATTATTCCAGAACGATAAAGAAAGAAGAGCAACCGGAGGGTTTCTTACTTCATATGCAATTTTTAGAATAAATGAGGGAAAAATAACAATTCAGCGTTCTGAAGATATTTATTCTCTTGATAATTCAATAGCAGTACATCCTCCTGCTCCAAAAGAAATTCTTATGTATCATAAAGGAGTATCACAATTTTATATCCGCGACAGCAATTTATCTCCTGATGTTCCTACATTTATTAATGGTGATTTTACAGACTTATATAAAAGAAGTGGTGGAGAACAAGATTATGATGGAGTTGTTTTAGTTGACTCTAGGGTTTTGATTGATATGTTAACTATTTTTGGAGACACAGAAGCAGGCGGCGTTATGTTTTCTGCTGAAATTGATGAAAGATGTGACTGTCCTCAAGTATTATACAAGCTTTTTGATATGATTGACAGGCCAGTGCCGTATATAAGAGAGAATAGAAAAGGAATTCTTGGAGATCTTATGTATTCTTTGTTTTATAAAGCAATAGGATTTTCTCCTTCAAAGTATTGGGGAACATTTGCTCAACAAATGTATAAAAATCTTCAAGAAAAGCATATCTTGCTTTATTTTGTAGATCCAAAACTTGAAAAATCAACTGTAAGCTTAGGCTTTGGAGGAACGATTAAGCCTTATGAAGGAGATTACCTGCATATAAACAATGTGAATTTTGCGGGAGCAAAGTCAAATATGTTTGTTAATGAAACAATAACATCAGAAACAAAAACAAGTGGAGGAAAAATTACACGAGAAGTTATTGTTGAATACAAAAACCCATTTCCACATTCTGACTGCGGTTTAGAAAGTGGAGGACTTTGTTTAAATGCAACTTTAAGAAACTGGGTTAGACTTTATGTTCCAAAAGGATCAAAGCTTATAGACTTTAAAGGATCAACAAAAAAGACTCGTACTTATGATGAGCTTGGAAAAACTGTATTTGAAGGATTTTTAACAGTTGTTCCACAAGGAAAATCTAAGATAGTTATTAACTATACATTGCCAAGTTCAATTAAAAAAGAAGATTATAAGCTTTTTATACAAAAGCAGCCAGGAATAGAGGATCAAAAGCTTACAGTAGGTGTTGACGGCAAAACTTTATTAAAAGATGAAATATTTAATGTTGATAAGGAAGTAGATATAAAGTAAGCCATATATGGCAAGAAAAAAAAAGAGCTTATGCATTGTTTTGCAAAAGAAAATATTATTAAACAAAGATATTTTGCTTACTTTGTTTACTTGGGAATTTGGCAAGATTCATGTATTTGCAAAAGGAATTAAAAAAATTACAAGTAGGCGATCTCCTCATATACAAACTGGAAATTTAATTGAAGCAATTATAAGCTATAAAGAATATAGGTATTTTCTTGACGAAACAACCTTAATTTCAGCCTTTTCTAAAATAAAAGACAAAGAAGCAAAGCTTAATGCAATGTATTATTATTTTTTTGTTCTTGAAAGGCTATTGCCTGAAAATCAAAAAGAAGAACAGGTTTTTATTCTTTCAAAGAAGTACCTTGTTGATTTATCTAGTAATAAAAACAATATCCATAAACTACTATTTGATTATTTAAACAAATTAATGAGCATTCTTGGATATGGAGAGAAAAAACTTGCGTTTCAAGATTTAATTTCTTCTATTGAAGACATTATTAATGAAAAAATTCCAATCCTTATTATATAATTATACTTATGGATGAAATTGTATCACTTTCAAAAAGACGAGGGTTTGTATATCCTTCATCAGAGATTTATGGAGGCTTGGCAAATACATGGGATTTTGGCCATTATGGGACACTTCTTAAGAATAATTTAAGAGATATCTGGTGGAAACATTATGTTCTTGATAGAGACGATATTGTTGGAATTAACGCCAGTATTTTTCTAAATTCCAAAGTATGGGAAGCTTCAGGACACATTGCTGGTTTTACAGATGCTTTAATAGATTGTAAAAGCTGCAAAAATAGGATGCGCGCTGATCATTTAATTGAAGATAATGTTAAAGATATTAAAGTTGAAGGTCTTTCACTTGAAAAATTAACAGAAATAATTAAAAAGCATAAAATAAAATGCCCAAAATGCGGTAAATTTAACTGGACTGATGTAAGAAAATTTAATCTTCTTTTTGAAACAAGTTTGGGAATAGTTGAAGAGAAAAAATCAAAGGCTTATCTTAGGGGTGAAATCGCACAAGGTCTTTTTTTGAATTTCAAGAATATACTAGATACTATGAGAGTAAAGGTACCATTTGGTATTGCCCAGCAGGGAAAGGCATTTAGAAATGAAATCACCATGGGGCAGTTTGTTCATAGAACGCTTGAATTTGATTTGATGGAACTTGAATATTTTATTCATCCTTCCCAATGGAAAAAAGTATATGAATATTGGCAAAAGGACATGTGGAAATTTATTTTAGGTCTTGGATTAAATGAAAAAAATTTAAGATGGAGAAAACATGAGGAATTTGAACGTTCTCATTATTCTGCCAAAACAATGGATATTGAATACAAATATCCGTTTGGATGGAAAGAGATGTGTGCATTAGCATACAGAACAGATTTTGATTTAAAAAATCATAGTAAATATTCTGGAGAAGACTTGCAGTATATTGATCCTCAAACAAAAGAGAAATTTATTCCTCATGTAGTTGAGCCGACATTTGGTTTATCTAGAATGGTTGGTATTATGCTTTTTGATTCGTATAGAGAAGAAAATGTAAAGAATAAAAAAAGAATATATTTAAAATTTGCTCCTCGTATAGCTCCAATAAAAGCTGCAGTTTTTCCAATGCAAAAAGATGAAAAATTAATTAATTATGCAAAAGATATTTATTTAACTTTAAAAAAAGATTTTGTTTGCGAATTTGATTCTATTGGAAATATTGGAAAAATGTATCGTAGGCAAGATGAAATTGGAACCCCACATTGTATTACTGTAGATTATGATACACTGAAAAATGATACTATAACAATTCGGGATAGAGATACTATGAAGCAGGAGAGAGTATCCGTATCAAAGATTAAATCGTATTTAAAAGAAAAATTAATATAAATTTTGTATTAAAAATTATTAAAAATATATGGAACAAAATACTGATGATGAAAATAAAAAGAAAAAAATATATATATGTATTGGGATTGCGGTATTAATTGTTTTACTTGTTATTTCCTACTTTGTTTTTTTTAGATCTAGTAAAACAGAAGAAAGTCAAAAGAAAGGAGCATTTCCCACAGAAGCAGTTATTCCAACTGTTGATAGCTCTGTAATTGTTAAGCTGGCATATAAAATTAAAGGACAAGAAGTTACTTTAACAATAAATGGAATACCTAAAGGAACAGAATCTTTAGAATATTCTTTAGAATATGATACTCAAGACAAAGGGATTCAGGGTGTAATTGGTGAAGTAGAGCTTGATATATACAAAAAAAGTTATGAAAAAGATCTAATCCTTGGAACATGTTCGTCAGGTAGATGCATGTATCATACAGTAGTTGGATCAATTATAGTTTCAATAAAGTTTACAGGAGATTACGGAGAAAAGATTTTCGAAGATGAATTTACACTATGAATCTTAAAATATGTTAAAAACTCTTTAATTATTAAGGAGAGTTAGTTAATGCTTTTTATAAAAGCACAAATATTATTTAAATAAGAGGGGGTGCATCAATTTATGCCTATTATTAAATCAGCAAAAAAGAAATTACGTAAGGACAAAAAGAAAACAGCAAGAAATATTAAATATGAAAAAGGCTATAAAAAGCAAATAAAAAAACTCAAAAAAAGAACGGGAGATAAAAAATCTGTAAACCTGACATTTTCAATGATTGATAAAACAGCAAAAAAAGGAATAATACATAAAAATAAAGCAAAAAGACTAAAATCTCGTGTAGCAAAATTAGTAAAAAATAAATGAAATATAAAATAGATCTTAAGGAAAAAAAAGAGCAAACATTAATAGAAAAGATAATATATTTTGCTCTTCATTATTTACGGTACATTATTGTATTAACACAGTTAGTTGTTATACTTGTATTTTTCTATAGATTTAAAGTTGATCAAACAATTATTGATACAAAAGAAGCTGTTGATCAAAAAAAAGAAATAATTCAAGTTGCTTATCCTCTTATTGAAAAGGCAGAAGCAATTGATAAGAAAACAAAAGAAATTAAAGATATATTAAGTTCCCAAAGAGAAATGAATATTATGTTTCAATATATTTTTTCAGTATTTCCTGAGTCTTTAATTTTAAACGAGGTTGGGTATGAAAAGCAAGAAATTGAATTAAAAGGAATAGCAATTGATCCAAAACAACTTCAGAATTTTTATAATATTTTAAAAAAAGATAATAAATTTGGCAAAGTAAATTTGACAAATATTGAAAAAGAGGATGAAGGCTTTACTTTTCTTTTGAAATTAGAAAATTTTAATGCTGAAAACTAATATTTTATGAAAACAATTAATAAGGAATTATTAGAAAAAATATTTACAAAGAAAACACAAGATTATTCATTTTCCATACTTTTTTTTCTAATACTTTCAATTTTTGTTGTATTTGCTATAAGGCCATCTCTTACAACTGCATTTTCTTTAACAAAAGAGGAAAATGATTTAAAAATCTTAGATGATCAATATGAAACGCAAATTGGAAATATTATTAATCTTCAAAGTACAATAGAAGAAAATAGAGACAAACTATACTTGGTTGACGAAAGCATTTCAAATTCCCCTCAGGTAAATAAAATAATTATGGATATTAAAAAGGTAGGAGACTCAAACTCAATAATTATTACCAGTCTTAGTATTGGAGAAGTTAATCTTACAGAGCTTGATAATAAATCATTACAGACTTTAAAAATTTCACTAGAGGGATCTGGAAACTATGAAAATATTATGGCTTTTATTAAGACATTATTTAATAAAAGAAGGTTGGAAACTATAGAAAAAATGAAGATTATTAAAGATGAAAAAAATACAAGTAATTCGACGTTAACAATTAAAATGGACATACAAGGATATTATGAATAAAAAAGAATTGTTAATTATGTCAATTGGCGTTTTTTTAACTGTTATAGCATGGTTAGTAGCAGACATATATCATGCTGCAACAGAAGAAATTGTACAGGCTCAAGTTAGATCTCATAGAATTGTAAATTACAAAATAGACAAGGACATTTTAAAGGTAATTGAAAGCAAAACAGAATAATATGTCTCATTTAGATTTTTATAAAGAAGAAAAATTTAAAATACCTACTGTTATAGCAGTATTTATTATTGCATTGATTATTTTTGTTTTTTTTAATATTTTTTCAGATACTTCCATGCCTTCAAGAGCATCTAAAAAGAAAGCTCTGCGAGTAGAAATAACAAATATTTCTCCAACACAATCAACAATTTATTGGCAGACTGAAAAACAAGAAAAAGGATGGATAGTATATGGAGAAAGTGAAACTAATATTAATACCGCAGTATTTGATGATCGTGATTTGAAAACAGAAAAAAATGAATATATAAATCATTATATTACATTAAAAGGATTGAATGAAAATCAGCAATACTTTTTTAAGATTATTAGCAATAATAATAATATTATTTTAAATAATAATGATAAGGCTTTTTATTTTAAAACACCAAAAAGTGTTGAAAGAAATAATACTTTAAGCCTAGCTTATGGAAAGGTTATACAGTCAAATGGAGAAGCCCTTGAAAATGCTATTGTATTATTATCAGTAGATAAAGAGCTTGTTTTATCAGCGAGAACAAAAAGTAAAGGTGACTGGCTTATGACAATAAGTGAGAATCTTTATACTTATAATGGTTTAAAAATTCCACCTATTACAAAAGACAATCAAATTAATATTGAGATAATAAATGAAAAGAATGAAAAGTCAAGCGTCAAAACAAACTTATTTAATTTAAATCCACTTCCAGAGACTGTAGTTATTGGTAAAAATTACAGCTTTACCAATATAGAAGGTAATGTTTTAGCATCTTTTGTGAAAAAAGACAATACGACAGATACTAAAATTGCAATAATATATCCAAAAGAAGGAGCAATAATAGATACAAAAAGCCCTCTTATTAAGGGAACGGCTTTACCAAATAAAGAAGTTATTGTAATTGTTGAATCTGGTAAAGTATTTTCAACAAGAGTTAAAAGCAATGAAGAAGGAAAGTGGGCTGTTACAGATTTAGGCGAGATATCTGCTGGTCTGTATACTATGGAGGTTCAAACTATTGATAAAAATGGGCAAAAAGTAATAATGAAAAGAAAATTTACTTTAGCAAAAAGTGGAGAAAGAGCGGTATTAGGAGAGGCTACAGCCGAACCAACATTAATATCTGAGCCAACAATAGCTCTTACAGAGCTTCCAACGTATGCTCCAACAGCAACTGTTGTAGCAAGTCCTTCTGCACAGCCTGTTCCAGGAATTATTTCAAACAAATCTCTTATTATTGGTGTTTCATTATTTGTAGCAGGACTCGGATTACTTCTTGCATTTTAGCTTATATTTTGATTAAAATGTATACATATGAATATTACGAAAATATTGAGTTCTTTTAATTTTGTAACAGTTATTGCTTTTTTTATTACCTTAAGTTTTATTATCTACGAAGTATATTTATTCAAAAAGGAAACATTAAAAAAAGCAAAACCACAAATTCCTGAATTTAAAGGAAATACTATTAATTTACAAGCTGTTTCTACTAAAGTTATTTCATCAGACAAAGTAAATGTACGTGTTGAAAAGCCTAGTGTTTTGCCTATTATTATTGGATTTGTATTTTTAATTATTTTTGCATTTGTTTCAATGATTGGAATATTTGTACAAAAAAATAAGACAAGTGAAAATACTAAAATACAGCCCACACCAATTATTGATTTTGTTTCATCAAAAGGAGTAAAGATATTTACTCCGGATTGGAAGGAAATTAGCAATGATATTCTTGGAACATTAACCCCTGACACTTTAATTATTATAGGTGTTGAAACAATTGATAAGATTGATATAGATAAAGCAAGAATTCGAGTAAATAATGATAAGTGGTTAACAGAAGCAACTACTGTGGACTTTAATAAAGAAAAGAGAGTATATTATAAAGAGTATGTTATAAGTACAAGTGATGCTGAATTGAGAATTGAAGCTCAATTGCATTCAAGAAGTGATGGTTGGTTAGGAGACTAATTAGTATGGATTTAAAAAAAATAAATATTACCACTATAGTTCTTTTAGTACTTATTATTGTTCTTGTGGCATCAATCTTCTATATTACTTTTGTTCTTACATCTGAGAAACCAACTGGAAAAACAACTGCCTCGGCTATAGTTCCAAAAAAAACAAAAGCATCAAGTACTACTTATAAAAAGTTCCTTTCAATTAATTTGCCAACCAATACTCCTATACCTATGCCTACTGAGCCTGAACCAGATACACAAGTTCAGTCAGAGACAAGTGAAGAACCTACTATTACTGAAGACCCTGCACAAATAGATGAAATTGCAGAATATGGATTAACACCCACCCCCACAGAGATTATTCTTGCATATGAAGAAATTCAGGCAATTAATAGTCCTTTACCAAGCATTTCTGAAGCGACCCTTACTCCTACTAGAGCCCAAGAAATACCAGATGCAGGATTTATTCAAAATGCATTAATAATGTTTGCTGTTTCAGGTTTGTTTATTTTCTTTGCATTTTTGTTTTAATACTTTGTTATTATTTCTGCAAAAGATATTGGATTAAGAGATGCTGTTCCAATAAGAAAGCCATCAATTTCATCTGATTTTAAATAATTTAAAGCATTATTTTTATCAATACTTCCTCCATAAAGAAATTTAATGTCTGGAGATATTTTTAATCTTTGTTTAATTTGCAAGACATTTGGTAAGGTCTCATTGTCTCCTGTTCCTATTGCTGAAACAGGCTCATAAGCAATAATCTTGACTTCTTTGGGAATAGGGTCTTGTTCTCCTCTTATACAAAATATTGGCTTTATATCATATTTTTTAGCATGTTTTACTTTTTGGAAAAGAATTTCGTTGTTTTCATTAAGGAGCTTTCTTCTTTCACTATGGCCAATAATTACATAATCAACATAGTCTTGAAGCATTTTACCGTCAACTTCACCTGTATATTCTCCTTCATCAAATTTTGATATATCTTGTGATCCAATAAATATATTATTAAATTCTTTTATTTTTTCTTTTAATGAGAAAAAAAAGGGAAATGCAGGGCATATTACAATTTGAATTTTATTATTATTAAGATTGGATTTAATGTTTGGACTGTTTTTTACTACTTTAATAAATGTATTTAACCATGTGCCTACTTCTTTTTGATTTTTATGTGCCTTCCAATTAGCTATAAAATATTTCATATGTTACCATTATAATCTATGAAAAGGGATTTATTCAAGGCATTAAATATTGAACAGAAAAATGCGGCCTTACATATTAATGGACCTTCAGTAATACTAGCTGGGGCAGGATCAGGCAAAACTAGAGTTTTAGTTTACAAAGTTTTAAACTTAATTCTATGTCACAACACACCTCCATCTTTGATTATTATGATAACTTTTACTAATAAAGCGGCTTCTGAAATGAAAGCAAGAATTAATATGCATCTTCAAAATAGAGAACAATCTAAACTTGGTTTTGTAGGTACATTTCATTCTTTTTGTGCGCATATTTTACGAAAAAGCGGACATAATATTGGTATAAAAAATAATTTTATAATTTATGACAATAATGACTCAATTAATTTAATAAAAAAGATATTAAAGGAAAACAATACTGGAAGGATTACACCATCATATGTATTAAATAGAATATCTTCTGCAAAGAGTCAATTAATTGATTATAAAAGATATGGAGATGTTTTTGGAGATTATAATGCAGGGGAAATTGCAGAAATATACTTAAAATATGAAAAAATAAAGCAAAAAAATAATGCACTTGATTTTGATGATTTAATTATGAAAACAGTTGAGCTTTTTATTAAAAAAAGCTTTATTTTAGAAGAATATCAACAGAAATTCAAATATATTTTAGTAGATGAATTTCAAGATACAAATTATTCTCAATATAGTCTTACAAGACTGTTGGGAGAAAAATACCAAAATGTTACAGTTGTTGGTGATTTTTCCCAAAGCATATATTCATGGAGAGGAGCTGATATCAGAAACTTGGACAAATTTAATGAAGACTTTCCAGAAAGCAAAACATTTAACTTAGAGCAAAACTATCGTTCAACACAAAATATATTGAATTTTGCACATTCTATCATATCTAAAAATGAAACTCATCCAGTATTGGATCTTTTTACAGAAAATAAAAAAGGAGAAGAAGTTGAAATACATGAATCAGAAAATGAAGAGCATGAAACTTTATATATTGTTTCAGAAATTAATAACTTAAAGCAAAAATTACAACTTAATTCATTTGCTGTTTTATACCGTACAAATGCCCAATCAAGAATTATAGAAGAATCATTTCTTCATTATGGTATTCCTTATGTATTAATAGGAGGAACAAGGTTTTATGAAAGAAGAGAAATAAAAGACATTATTTCGTATCTTCGATTATTTATTAATCCAAAAGACGAACTTTCAAAGGATAGAATTATTAAATTAGGAAAAAGAAGATGGGAAAAGTTTACAAAATTTTATAGAAAAACAAAAAAAGAAGTATTTAAAATACCTACAGTTGAACTTATAGAGCAAATTTTTCAAGAAACAGGGTATATCCAAAAATATAACTCAGATGATCAAGAAGATTATGCAAGGCTTGAAAATATTAATGAGCTTAAATCTGTTGCAATGAGCTTTTCTCAAGTTGATAAATTTTTAGAACAAGTTGCATTAGTTGAATCTGAATATTTTGAGGGAGAAAAACAAAAAAAAGATGGAGTAAGACTTATGACATTGCATCAAGCAAAAGGTCTTGAATTCCCAGTTGTTTTTATTGCAGGAGTAGAGGAGGGGATATTGCCTCATGCAAGATCTATTGAAGACTATTTTCAGCTTGAAGAAGAAAGAAGATTGTTTTATGTTGGAGTTACAAGGGCACAAAAAAAACTATATATTACTTATGCCACAAAAAGATTTATTTTTGGAAAAAGAGGGATAACAGAAAAATCAAGATTTTTGGAAGAAAAAGATATGTTTTGATATAATATATATATGAAAGATAAAACAGGAAGAAAGCTTGGATCTTATGAAATTGTAGATAAAATTATAAATAGAATGCAAAATATTATGCTTGAAGCAAAAGTTTGTTTCTTGCGGATAATTGGATATATTCCTATACATCGTATCAGGCGCTTTTTCTATAGAGCTTTTGGGATAAAAATTGGAAAAGGCTCAACAATTCATACATGTGCTAAATTCTATAATCCAGAAAATATTGAAATTGGTAATGATACAATAATTGGCGAAGCTGCACTTTTAGATGGAAGGGAAAAACTAATAATTGGAAATCACGTTAGTATTGCAAGTGAGGTAATGATATATAATTCAGAGCATAATATAAATAATCCAGATTTTTCAGCAATACAAGAGCGGGTATTAATAGGAGACTATGTTTTTATTGGTCCAAGAGCAATTATTCTTCCTGGAATAACAATTGGAAAAGGAGCAATTATTGGAGCAGGTGCGGTTGTTACAAAGGATATTCCCCCATTTGCTATTGCTGGGGGAGTCCCTGCGACAATTATTGGGGAAAGAAGAAATAAAAACCTAAAATACAAACTTGGAAGAGCAAGTTGGTTTAGATAAAATAATTATTCTGCAGTACCTACTAAAAATACAGCTGCCCATGGCTTATATGATGAAAAAAATGCTTTTTCAAAAATTACTTCATTATTTTTTGTAACTTTATAATTATATGTTGATTTTGCTCCCCATGCGGCAAAGTCTATTTGTTTTGTTATTCCTTTTTTTAAAGTAGCATCGTCTTGGTATACAGGAGGAGGCGGAGCTTGGATTCCAAATACCTGTATAGGGGAGATTTCTACTTTTCTTCCATCACTTTTTCCATATAGACGAAAATATAAAAGATTATTTTTTTGATCAACATGAGTTTGAATAAGAATAGATGCAGGAGTATTATTTTTAAATTTTAAATCAGTTGAGGGTGAAAAAACCGTAGCATCAAGTCCTGGTTTTGAATCTGCCTCATAGTAAGATACTCTATATGCATGAGGATGCCTTTCAATAATTTCAAGACCAGAATTTAATGCAGCGCGGTACATAGTGGTTGAAATTTGACATACTCCTCCCCCATCTCCTAATACTGTTTTCCCATCCTTTATTATATATGCAGATTTGTATCCTGTTAATTCGGATATATCTCCAATAGTATTATTAAATGAAAATATTTCTCCTTTTGGTATTAGTACACCATTTAGTTTTGATGTTCCAAGAATGATATTGTGTATTCTTCCGGCAATTGAATGACTATAATCTGATATACCTTCTCCAATAAATTCTTCAATACCATAAGTATTTGATTGAGAAAGAGTAATTTCTGGTTTAATAACCTTTTCTTTTAATACTATTGTCTTATCTTGAGGATTTTTCTCCAAACTACTGATATATTGTTTAAACTCAAGCAAAAATACATCTTTTTCAATTATTGATCCACTTTCTTCTTTTCTAAAATCTATTACCCTGTTATTTTCAAATAAAAAAAGAGCATTTTTTGCAGGCTTATTATAATCTTCCTCTTTATTATTAATAAATTCAGAGATTATGATATTGTCATATTCAATATTAGCTTTAATTTCATACTTCTGCCAATTAAAAAAAGAGGAACCTATTTGATATATTCGAGTGTATATATTTGAAGATCTTCCAATTAAATATGCTCTTTCCATAATTCCTTTACTGTCATATTTAAGACCTAGTTGTTTTCCTGAGAGTGTTGCAATAGGTGTTTTATCATGAAAGACTGTAAGATAATTTTTATTAAGCCTTTTATTTTTGTTATTAAAATAATTTAACATCTTTTGTCTGTCTTTTTTACCAAAGTTGATATTTTTAACATATACATTTGGAAAGAATTGATGTTTTAAGCTTTCTTCTTGAGCGTCAAAAATTGCAATTATTATAGATGTAATTAGTATAAGTAAAACAAAGCTAATAAAGAATATTCGGATAATCAGGATATGGAATTTCTTTTTATTTATCATGGAATTTTTGCTATAGTTATGATATATGGATAATAACAAAAATAGGCAAGAAAGTCAGCCTGTTTTTAAAAGTGAACCTGTAGAGGAAGAAGTTCCCCAAGAAAATATTCAGGAGGAGCAGTCACAAAATATGAAAAGTAATCAAACTGAAAATGTTAGTCCTGAGATGATTCCAGAAGAAATTCCGTCTAGTGTAACTGATCCATCTCAAGAAAAAATTACAGAGTCTGAAGCGCCTACTGATGTACCACCTCCGATTGTTGAAGACAATAAGATTAAGTACATTATTATTATTTCAGCAGTTGTTTTTTTCTTTGGAATTTTAATTGTATTATTTAATCTTTTTTTTAAAGGGAAACCCTCAACAGGTTCAGTAACACTAAAATACTGGGGACTTTGGGAGGAAAAAGAAGTATTTGATTCTCTTATTAATGATTATCAAAAGAATAATCCAAACATTAAGATAGAATATACAAAAGTTGAAGTACAGGATTATCGAGAAAAGCTTTTAGCTCGAGGAGAAAAAGGAATGGGTCCTGATATTTTTAGATATCATAATACTTGGCTTCCTGAAATAAAAAAGATAACAGCTCCTTTACCTTCAAAAATAATGAGTAATGAGCAATTTGAAAAAACATTTTATCCTATACATGCAAAAGATTTAAAGGTAGGAAACAATTATTATGGTTTACCGCTTGAAGTTGATGGTTTGGTTTTGATATATAATGAAAGTTTATTTAAACAGGCAGGCATTAGCAAAGTCCCAACAACATGGGATGATATTACAAATGCTGTATTTAAGATTACAGTAAAAGATACAAGCGGTCAGCTTATTAATTCAGGTATTGCATTAGGCACTGCTTCAAACATTTCTCATTTCTCTGACATTTTAGGATTAATGTTCATTCAAAATGGTATTACAGATATACGGGATATTAATAAGCCTGATGCTGCAAGTGCTCTTGAAGTTTATCGCAAATTCGCTGAATCTCCAGATAATGTTTGGAGTGAAGATATGCCAAATTCAATTACTGCATTTATTCAAGGTAAAGTTGCAATGATTTTAGCTCCTTCTTGGGAGATTTTAGTAATTAATGAAAATAATCCCGAAATAGACATGAAGGTAGTTCCAGTTCCTCAAGTTCCTGGAGCAGAACCCGTTTCAATTTCAAATTATTGGGTGGAGGGTGTTTCACGTTACAGTAAAAATCAAATGGAAGCATGGAAATTTCTGCGCTATCTTACAGAAAAAGAAAACATGACAAAACTATATGAAAATCAAAGTAAAACTAGATTATTTGGTGAACCTTATTCTAGAGTTGACTTAGCAGATGTTATCATACAAAATGAATATATTGGAGCTGTTATTAAACAGGCGGCTGATGATTATTATTATTCAATGCCTGTTATTTCACGTACCTATGATAATGGTTTAAATGATTCAATTGTTACATACTTGGAAAATGCAGTTAATGCGACAATAAATGGAGAATCTTATCAATCAGCTCTTGAAAATGCAAAAGAAGGAGTTGACCAAATATTTCAAATGTTTGAAGAATAATAATAAACAAATTATATGAATATACCGTTTTTTTCCAGCAAAAAAGAAGAAATTTCAAACAGAAATTATTTTGGATTGTTCTTAAAGGAAGGACAAGGAATAGGTTTTGTTATAGTTCAAGAAAGAGGAAGATTTATTATTACAGAGCAACAGAAGTTTGAATATTCAAACCTTTGGAATAATTTAAAAGAAGACATTGATGATGTTCTTTTTAAATTAGAAAATAAAACAAGGCTTCATTTAAAAGAAACAATTTTTTTTGTTTATTCTCATCTTGTTGATCAAAAAACAAAAGAAATAAAAAAAGATTATTTTAATAAAATAAAAGATTTAGCTAAGAATTTAGAACTTGATGCATTGGGTTATATAGAATGCTATGAGGCAATAGCCCATTGTTTTCAAAAAAAAGAAGATTTACCATTAACAGCTGTAATAGCTGAACTTGATAAATCAAATATTAGTATATTTGTTTTCAAAGGAGGAAAAAATGTATTTTCAAAAACAATAGATCGTACAGGAGATATTGTTGATGATGTTATTGAATCTTTTCATGAAATTAAAGGAAAATTGCTTCTTCCAGCAAGAATAATATTATATAATTCAAAAGATATTGAAGATGAAGCAGCTAAGATAATAAAACATAGATGGAGTGAAGATCTTTTTGTTCGCTTACCTCGTGTGGAAATAATAAAAGAGCATGAAATTTTAAAAGAGTTAATAGATATATTTAGAAAACAAATAAATAAGAAAGGGCATAAAACTGTCGTTATACAGAATAAACAGTTAGAAAAAGACTTAAAAGAAGAAGACATTACTTATGATAAAGAAGAAATAATGGGTTTTGCTATTGGAAAAGAAGTTGATAAAAAGAAAGAAAAACCAGAAGAAAAATACGAAGAACACGAGAAAAAGGTATTGCCAAAAAAAGCTACTGATAAAAAATCTTTTTTCGCCATTTTAAGCAATAATTTAAAGTCATTTTTTTCAGCTATAAAAATAAATAATATTAAGTTCCCAAAAAGAAATATAAAAATTCTAATTGGATCAATTATAATAGTAATTTTAATTGGAGTGGCTATTTTTGCAAATGAGTTTTTTTTACATAAGGCAGATGTAACAGTATATTTTCATGTAGAAGAGATTGAAAAATCAGTAACTATTAATGATTTTGAGATAAAGACTAATACATTTTCAGCGAAATTTTCAGACTCAAAATTAACTACTGGAAAAAAAGAAATTGGAGATAAAGCTCATGGAGAAGTAACAGTATACAATTTTGATAATCAAGAAAAAACTGCAATAAAAGATACTGTATTTGAAATAGGAGGATTGAAATTTCAGCTTGATGAAGAAATTAAAGTTGCGTCAGCTTCATTAAAGGCTGATCTTTCTGCAAAACTTCCTGGAACTAAAAAAGCAAATCTTGTAGCTTTAGCTATTGGAGAGGAAGGTAATATTGGACAAGAAAGTATATTTACAATAGAGAATAATTCAAAAGATGTTTTTTTTGCTAAAAACGATAAAGCATTTACAGGAGGCTCAAAAAAAGAAATAAATACAGTATCAAAAAAAGACATTGATGATTTAAAAAAAACAATTTTAAACCAATCAAAAAATGATGACAAAGTTAGTGCAAAGCCAAAAGACTTTGACAAAGATGACAGGTTTATTGATGATCTTACCGAAAACGAATTAATAAAAATAAAATATTCAAAAGAAATTGGAGAAGAAGCCGAAAAAGTTAGTATAAGTGGAGAAATGCAATCTATTGTTTATTATTATGACAATAATAAGCTTTTAGACCACTTGTTTGATGAATTAAAAGATGAGATAAAAAGTGGTTATAAACTAAAGAAAGAAGAGATAGCTTATAAAATAGATGATGCGGATAAAAACAATAATAATGATAAAATAGATCTTGAAATATCTGTAAAAGCAAAATCAATAAAAGATGTAAAAGAAGAGGATATTGTAAATAAAATTACTGGGAAAAAAACTAATGTAGTAAAAAACATACTTAAACAAGACTTTAAAGCAGAAGATTACGAGTTGCATGATAGGGAATATCTCTTTCTTTTTAAAAAGTTTATGCCTTTTTTTGCACAAAATATTCAATTAAACATATCAGTAAAATAGTATGGCTCTTTATCTATATGTAAAGGAAAAAAATTCGTCAAAACGTAAAATCATTACATATTTTTCATATATATCTTTAACTATTGGTGCATTGCTTTTATTTTGGTCATTTTATCCAATATTGTCATTTGAAATATATTCAAAATTATTTATTCAAAGAAACCTTTTTACTCCAATTCCCACTTCTAATACTGTTTCTTCACTTGAACAGGCAAACTCTGTTTTGGGGAGTTATAATGTATTTTCTAGTAATCTGCGTGATTTTACTGAGGCTAGTTTATGGTTCCCTTCTCAAAAAGAGGTTAATATTGTTAAAGCAATTGATATAAAAGAATATACATTATCAATTCCAAAGCTAAATATTAGTAATGCTATTGTTAACGTGGGAGGTGAAGATTTGTCTAAATATTTAGTTCATTATCTTCCACAATCTCTGCCGGGTGAGTATGGGCATATTGTAATTTTTGGTCACTCAACGCTACCTCAAATGTATAATGTTAAAGATTACAAAACAATTTTTACTAATCTTCCTTCTCTTAAAAAAGGAGATAAAATTATTTTAACAATGAATGATTTAGAATATGAATATGAAGTATATGATTTAGTTGTTGTAAAGCCTGATCAGATTTCAGTGCTTGAGCCTAGAAATGATGCTTCATATGTTACGCTTATTACATGTGTTCCTCAAGGGACATATTTGAGAAGGCTTGTAGTACGCGCAAAATTATCTCAACTGCCTCAAAATGTGATTGAATAAACCTATAATATCTGTTAAAATTTAGGAATGAAAAAAGGCAAAAGTGCCAATAAGCTACTGCTATCAAAACTTTTATATAATAATTTTTTTAAAATTATTTATTTAATAATTATTTTTTTTATTTTTATTGGAGAATTTACAAAAAAAGCACTATTCTTTTTTATTCATTTACTAAAATATATTTTTTCAATAATTATCTTTATATTTAAAA
>Ga0075122_10000916_pt1 | contig 21993 bp, 51 predicted proteins | sample AntAceMetag02UKB_FD_69790 | JGI IMG/M metagenome (GOLD analysis project Ga0075122, IMG submission 69790) | Saline lake microbial communities from Ace Lake, Antarctica - Antarctic Ace Lake Metagenome 02UKB | ecosystem: Environmental > Aquatic > Non-marine Saline and Alkaline > Saline | place...
GCCATGGAGATAATGTTTATCAAAGAGGACGCGACTTGATGGAATCGAAAGAGTCTAAAACATGGATTGACGATGTTGACGATCCAGAATCAAGGATGATGTTTCAGCGAACCGCCGAACTCTGCTACAAGTGCGTCCACTTGTGTACCCCTTCCTCCTTTGATGAGTGGGTGAATACATACCAAAAAGTACATCGTAATATACTATATATCTGTTTATCTTGCCCATATTCCATGGAGCTTCTACTTATTCGTGATCAAGGAGGTTGTGGTGACATGGATTGACGAAATCCCAGACGAAAAGCGTAGAATCATGGTTCGGAGTATGGCTAAAATTTGTTACAAGTGCATGGAATCTTTAGATGTCCCGTTCGATGAGTGGGTGTCGAACTACAGAGACGGTGAGGATAGGATAATGAAAGTCTGTAGGATGTGCCCTTATGCTCTTGAGATAATGTTCGTTCGCCAACGAGGCGGGTTGATTGGTAAACCCAATACTTACGAGGACGCCGAATGGAACAACTCCTGTCTAACGAATCCGTTGAAGTCCGAGACCTGATAGACAAACTGCGTGAGATGTGTTATTGTTGTTGCGAGAGGCGAGATTCTCTTAAGGATTTCATTGATGAAATCGAGAATGGCGTTGATGCCATTGGCGTTCTTAATATTGATCCGGGGTGGCTTTCTTGGCTCGTTGCTTGTGACTACAGTATAAAGTATCAGTCTTGTAGGTATGCCCTTGAGATGCAGCTTATCACTGGACGCCTTATTGATTTGGGTGTGGTATCGCTGGAAGACCTCGAAGAGCTTGAAACGGCTTGAAATGGAAAATGTGATGTGCATGTATAAACTTGTCCAACTTGGGGAGTTGACCCAAGAGGAGTTTGACAGTATCGAATAATAGGAAGGCTATGAAATCACTGGGTTCCTAGAATGATTTTTGGGCGTGTCCTATGACAAACGCTAGAGCGAAAAACGAAAACGACCGTGAGATTCGGAAGGCACGACTGACAGATGACGAATTGATCCAAAAGTTAATACAGGCGTGCTATCGGTGTCCAATAGAAGTGGTTGTTGTAAGAGGTCTTTCCTTTGATGAGTATGTTGCCCGTGAGACGAGGCACTTGATACCAGTCTGTATGACTGTAAGTGGCATTGGTGGCTGATCGGATGTGGGCGCCGGTGCGGGTTCTTCTTGGAACGTGAGTTGATCATAAACGAGATGCTGACCCGTCGCATGGTGACGGCGGATATAGTAGATACATTGAACGAGGACGGCGAAGATGAACACTGGGCTCATCTTTAAAAAGACAAGGCAACAGATATGATTCCTGACAAGCAGGTAATCATCGATCAACTCAGACGATTTTGTTACAAGCATTCTCTGGAATTAGGGAACACCAAAAGTTTTTCCCTATATGTGACTTTCACACAGAGTCGTGACCATCTTGGTAGTATGTGTTGGCTGGGGGAGTGTGGACGAAAAAGGTGCCCATATGTTACCGAAAGGATGCTGCTGATTGAACGATTCCATGCCACCAATGAAAACTGAGATCAAAGATGCGTTAGTCAAGATACAGAATATCTGTTACAGTCATTGCACGAAGGTGGACGAAGGTGGTCGAAACAGAGACGAGTCCTTCGTTGAATATGTGAGAATGGTCATATGTAGCGCCGGGATAAGCAACTGGTTGTGTCCTTGTCATGGTTGCCCGAATATACTAGAGATGGAACTGTTGATCGACGTGATCGAATCCGACGATACGATAGACTGGGACAGCATGGATGAGGTCAACTGGAAGGACGTTTGATGACCGAACTTGACAACAAGACGAGGGCGATATTTCGAGAAATCCAAGAGTTGTGCTACTACAGTTGTGGTGACGAATTCACACCTTTTGATAGTAACACCATTGATGAGTACGTGACAAACATGGAAGAGAATTGGGAGTGGGGTCATCCGCCCCTAGTTCACAGTCAAACTTGGCGCTGTTGGTTGGCGCCATGCCGTGTTAACTGTCACTTCATCTTAGAGTATACGATGCTGCTGAGTAAGCTGGTTACCGATGGGTGTTTGACCCAAGAAGAGATTGACGACCTATGAGGATATAGAAATGGAAGAAGAACTCCTCGACGGAGTGAACAGAATCAAGGACAGGTGTGTAGTATGTCAATTTGGTAGCACGGATAACAGTCGTACCTTAGAGATAGGTGTTGATTTCATTGTGACCCAAGAAGACTTAAATCGTGACTACAAGAATCAGGTTCTAGCTGCTTGGTTGCTTCACCCTTGTTGGAATTGCCCGATAAAAATGGAGATCATGATGCTCCGGGAAAAGGCTAAAGACCTTGGGTACGACATAGAGGAGCGGTCGGGTGAATGACCCCGGATGAATCCTTGGATTATAGGTCATATTGTTCGCTGTCGCCGACGATATAGAAGATGAGGTTCTATTGAATTGGTGGGTGATATGAATCTGTATGAGATTAAAACAGAATCAGTAATTCCGTGTAAGACTGAAATCCAGTGCTTGTTCGACTTTGACCGCATCCCAGACGGTGACTACAAAGATCGTTTGTGGAAAATCATGCACATTTGTTGGACTTGTTGTTCCCGGCACGTTGGGCTGCCAGTTACGTTTGAGAGGTGGCTAATCGAGTTTGACATGGATACTCTCGTTTACTGCTTTGGGACGTGTGACGAAATCCCTTGTCCGTGGGAACTTGAGATTACGATGCTGACCAATGGATGAGGCTGACGCCATCTTGGAGAAGTTGCAACGGACGTGCCATTCGTGTAGCATCTGCGTTGATTTTGATGACTTCGTGAACAAGATGAATTATTACGTTGAACCAAAAAACACGTACATCTTTTGGTGCGACATGAGGTGTGAGTGTTGCCCGTTTATACTCGAACGGACCCTGTTGGTCGAGCGCATGATTGCCATCGGAAAGGTTGACCGGAGTGAAATCACGATGTCGTGATTTAGACCAATGGATGAATCATGCATGATCTCTCGTATGTCGAACCGGAGAAATGCGCGACTGAAAGACCTTCTTCAGATATGTTATATGTGTAATTGCGTGTGCAATGGTGATACGGGGGCGTTCGAAGACTACTGTGATTATTGGTTTTCTGTGTCTGCGTTTGACGTTGGCGAGTGGCTTATTCGTTGTGCTGAGACTGGTCTATGTGGCGGCGGTGGTGGCGGTGGTGGTCCTTGTAAATATTCCGTAGAGATGCTGATGGTTCTAGAAAAACACTCGGAGGGCAAGGCGTGAGTACAGAGAACTGGATGAGAGCTTGTTCTTGAGAACTAGAAAGTCAGTAATCAACAAAACCAAACACCTGTGTTACAGGTGTTGTTGCCCATACCTTGAATACCCACACTGTGTTAACCCAGCCCTGTTTTTCAAGATATATGATGCGCTTCGGATATATGATGTGTCAGGGAAGCCTTGGTGGATGGTTGGTTACCCTAAGTGTCCGTGTGACTCCATACGAATGAAAAGTTGCCCTTACTCGCTTGAGAGAGTGTTCTTGTTTGGGCTGTTGGACGATCTGGAGGACAAGGCGTGAGTTACGGAGAACTGAAGGTTGTCATATCCTACCTGATCACAATGATCGAGTTGTCGGTATTTGTGATCTTGTTTGTGATACTGACATCAATGGGCATCAAGAGATACATGAGAATGGTCATCAAGAGACGGTTTGGGACAATGTGTTACCGTTGCTTGTCGGAATCAGAGAGTTCTGTTGTTCACGACATAGAATCAAGCTTCACCCGGCGCGCGGCGTTTGATGATTTCGTGTGTGAATGCTATGAGAGGGTTGGTGGGAATGTGAACGCCGAAGCTGCTAGTAATCATTCGTGCCCCTACCTGATTGAGCGTGAGATGCTTAGAGCTAAGTACAAGAGGTGGATTACATAATGGTGGAACTAGCACTTGAAACCCAGATGACGTTCTCTGTGGCGTGCTGCTTAGTCATGCTGTGGTTTATTCTGGTCTTAGTCTTTCCTGTTGTGGTTCTCTTCATCAAAGACTACACTGGAATCCGATCCGTTAGTCGTGTAGCAAAGATGTTCCACAATCTATGTGTGAGGTCAAACTGTGACATAAGTAACATAGTTTCGACCCTTGAAGATGTGACCAGGGTTGTTGATGTATGGCTTGATTCCGGTATGCTTGATGAACCACGTTGCCCGAATCGCCGTCCGCATTCGTATGGTTACAGGTGCCATGTTAGCCTTGAGTGGACGATGTTGGCTGACAAGGTTCGACTACGGAAAACCAGATGGCGTCGTTTGTGGTTGGTGATACGGAAACGTTGTGAATCGGTTACGACTCTGTTTTTGCGGAAATAACGATGAAAGTCTATAATGAACAGGTAGTCAATTGTTTGCGTAGTATTTGCTTTTTGTGTTCACCCTTCAGCAAAGATTTGTTACCGAGTCCAGAAGACAAGTATTACGAAAAAATGTATGATGCATACGTCTCGGAAACTGAGTGTACGGATTCTTGGTTTGTTTGGTTGTCTCCTTGTATGAAGGCATCCTGCCCCTACGCGCTCGAACGTGAGATATTGATAGGTTCGTTGGAAGACGATGATGTTTGACAAATCCCAAGTTTTACTCACCTCGCGCCAGATAAAGATTGCAGAACGAGTTGCGCGAATATGTTACCAGTGCTCTGTCAGTAAAGGATTCGATGGTGATTTTTCGGATTACACACGGGAATATGATGATGACACCTTTCTGATCCAAGAACTGATTTGGTTTGAATGTTGCTTACCGGCGCATCATTATTCGTGCCCATATGAACTTGAACGGACGATGCTGATAGCCGCTTTTGATAGGTGTGAGGACGATGTTGAAGAAGAGGTTGCGTGACCACGTTTTGACCTACGGTGTTACACTAGACAGGCAGAGACGTTTTGCCTTCTTCGCTCTGCCGAAGTGCGCGAGTCAGTCTGTGCAGAGGTACTTACTCAAGGACCGCTGTGTCGTCCAGAAGGACAATCGACAAGCTTGGTTGGACGAACTGGACACATACCAGAACGAAAACTGGAAGCGACTTGTTCGCTTCGCATTCGTTCGCAACCCATGGGATCGCGTTGTGTCTGCCTTCTACTATCTCAGACAAATGATGTTGGTGGATCAAGAGTTGTCGTTCAATGCATTCGTGATGGATGTCTTGGCAAAGGTGAGCGACCCGTCTGAGATTGACACACATTTTTGTCGTCAAGCGCCAAAGTTGCAACTTTGGCGCTAAACCACTCGTGAGTCATATCATCCGAATGGAGGATATGGCGTCGGGTTGGGAATCTGTTGCTATCAAGATTAACTGCAATGTGGCGATGCCTGTTGCGAATACTTCTCGTCATCCTGAACGATATGAGATTACGAATGGTGATGCGGCGAGAGTAATTGGGACCGTGTACGCCGAAGATGCCAAGGTATTTGGGTACTCATTCTGATGAGACGAATAGTGTGTAATGGGTGCCCGCGATATGTGTCCGGTGACTCGTGGCGTTGTTGTAATGTGGCGTTGGCCTCGAATGGGCGCCAGTTAGTCATCAATGTGCCGATGACAAATTTAATGCCGCCGCCGAAAGATTGCCCGAAAAGTTTAGAACACACTATTGAGTCAGGAGTTTGAGGATGCCGGTGACTCCGAAGTGTGAGAACATGGGTCGGTTTCCAAAGTCTGAGGTTGTGTGTCGTTCATGCATGACTTACAAGACGTGGGAGAACCTGTTGCGCGACGATGATTCGCTTGTCGTTTGGGACAGAGAGTTGGGCGTGTGTCACCGACTTCAACACAGTGTGAATTTGACACCACTCAGTGAGTGTATGAAGTGCGCGTGTGAAACCGAACACACCATAGTGACTCAGTTTGAGGAGAATGGATCATGATTTGGTGGTGGATAGTTGGTTTGTTGGTGTTTGTTTTTGTGATTGCTCGTATCATCTTGACTACTGGCTTCTTAGCATTTGTGTGTGAGTCAACCAGTGAAACCGGACCACGTGTTTGGTACTTTGTGACTGGTTTATGTAGGCGTCGGTATGGAGTCACTGCGAGTGGAGTAGACAGTATTAGTACAGATGTTTGTAAAAAGTGCAATGTTGGCAAGTTTTTGATTAGCATTCAGCCGGTGATTGGCAAAAGTGTGTTACATTCCAGGTCGAGTAAAGTATGGGCAAAGATTAATAAAATGGAAACGGAAACGGACGATGGTTATAATGTGAAAGGGATTAAGTTGTCGTGGGAAGATTGGGCGTTTGTTGTTAGGTGGAGTTGCTATAATTGCCCTCACTGCCTAGAACATACCATGTGCGAAGGTAAGAAAAAAAGATGACGAGTCTGAAAGAAATCCTTAGCGCCAGTGCTGCATGGAAGATGTTGTTGGGTGTGGGTCTTGATGGCGTCGGTCAACTGCGTGAGTGGAGATTTTTGACTGTCTGCGCTCCATGCTGTATGTGGGCTTGGGATAAAGACTATGAAGGCTTCATCGAGAAGATGTTTGAACTTCGCTCGCAAGACTTATCCCACCAATGCCCGGTGCGTGACGCCGGTCGGTGTAAGTACGATCTTGAACTTACGATGATGGAACAAGAGGATGGCAACAATGGACTTTGACGTTGTGTTGTGTGGTGATTGATCATACCTTGGGTGAGATGGCTTGAGTTGCCTCGGCGGGCGCTCCCTGGCTGAAGTCTTTGGATACGTGAATTCGTACCATGGTGTGATTTTCGTCTGATTTTCGTCTAAATGTGGAGTTCCAAGAATGAGAGTTGTGAACGGTCCCAATCTTTTCAGATTGATGCATGGAAGCGGATTGAGCAATGGATTCAGATTTGGAACTCGCATGTTGCCATTTCGAAGTCTAAATTGTTTCGAGAAAAAGACACTTCTGTTTACGGATGATACTGTGGTTACGGGTTTTGGAATCAAGGGAGGTTCGACGCTGTGCGTCGAGACGTGTTCGGTTTGTGGGGAATCCGTAACTAAAATGTCGGCAGAGTGTTATTTCGACATTCCAAATAAGCTTAAGATGCCTGGGTACGTTCAGTCAAGTATGCCAGTGTTAGGTAATTGTTTTGTTTGGGATTCTTCTGTCTTTGACGACGATAGATTTAGCGGAACCTATCGTCAGATAGATGTTGCTAGTAATCCTTCAACATCTACCGACAAGATAAGAAGATTCCACGTTTCTTTTTTGATATCGAGTCCGAAATATAGTTTTTCAAAAGGTGATGTTTGTTCTGCGTCTCAATGCGCAAACTGTGGTAGTTTTTGTAGAATACTTTTCGATGATGATTACTCCGGGTTTGCTGCAAACGTTTTCAACTTGTTCGTCCTGTGTGATGAGAATGGTCGTTTGTTTCCACCCATGATTGTTCCCGACGAGGGCGCAAACAATTTGCAGGACGAATTCAAGGAGCTTTACACAAGGGTGCTCAGGTGGGACGCTATGGGTCCGATGCAACATAGCTCTATTATCCGCCGTGACACACATGGGGAGTTCAAGGATTACTATAGCGTGTGGATAGATTGGATTTGGGATTGCAAGGCTCTTGGGTGTTTGTTTGACGAACACGGAGTTATGATTGAAAAAGTTCCATCTTTCGAACAAACGAGTATAGAATGAAGAAGAAGCGTGATGAACGACGCAAAGAGTTCGAACGGCGTATCGTGGAAGAGATCGCAAGGCAAGAAGACGTTGATGTGTGCCGCCCTCCAACGGAAGGCGAAGCAAGGGTGCGAGGCGGAGTCAAGCCTCGCACGGACCCTGTAACCGATTGGTAACAAAAGACTTAGGAGAACCAAAATGGTGACGAGGACAACGAGATTGAATCCGGTTTTGTGTGAAAATGGTTCTGGAAATAAGGCATTCGTCGGAAACGCGAACGATAATGATAAACCGGTTGTCACCATTGAGTTCCATGATGATCTCGCCAAGCTGTCTGACGAGGAGAAGTATGAGTTGTGCCGAATGGTAGAGGATTTCTTGCTCGACAGCGAAGAAGCGTGTGCGTTGATCGGATAATTTCATAATCTCCGAGAATCCAGACGATATAGTATTGATCGTTTGATTTGGAGAGGTCGATGGCGTTGATGACAAGGATCATGGACTACCAAAAAGCAAAAGTCAAAAGGGCTTTTGAGTTCTTCGTGGCTGACCTTCACGAAGCATTCGTGATTGACTTCCGCCTTGCGGAAGGTCTTGCCCGTCAATCTTGGTTCACTGAAGAGTTCGGTTCTGTGGGTGACGTGATATCGTACTGTGGTATGAAGGAGAGTCACGGTCACCGTTTCGTAGAAGATGGTCATTGGGACTTCAACCTTTGGTTTCCGTCATACAAGGTGACGAAGTTCGATATGCTTGTCGAACTTGCCCACGCCTTAGTTGACGAAGAGAGTCTAGAGGCGCTTCATGGTCAAGAGTTTTTGAGGCGGCTGTTGTATATGGTCAGACGCGAGTACAGTGTCGCTGCAACAAATCGTCTTAGGGAACTCCTCTTGATGCAGAGGGTGTCCATTGACGGATACGATATAGAGTGGTTTGCCGCAAACGAAGCCCGTAAGAGGAAGGTTGGATCGGATGATTAGGGATTACCAGAAGTCCAAAGTCCAGAGAGCGCTCAGAGCCTTTGCTGTTGACCATAACCTCGGTGTGTCCACTGTCGGATTCAGTCTTGCGAGGGCCATTGCCGATCAGTCTTGGTTTGTCAGACAGTTCGGCGTCACGAGTCTCGTGGGTTCGCAATTTGGTAAATCGGATAGTGGTGGTTATCGCACCTCAACCGATCAATGGGTGTTTTCCTTGGTGTTTCCGTCATACAACGTGACGAGGTTCGATATCCTTGTTGAACTCGCCCACGCTTTGGTTGAGGAAGAAAGTGTAGAGGCGTTTCATGGTCAAGAGTTTTTGAGGCGGCTGTTGTATATGGTCCAGCATGAGTACGGTGTCAACTACAGGGACAGTCTTAGGAATAGATTCCTAAAACAGAAAGTGTCCACTGAAGGATACGATATAGAGTGGTTTGTCGCAAACGAAGCCCGTAAAAGGAAGGCAAGGACTGCCGTCGCAGCAGGGTGAAGACACTGTGGATAATTTCCAAAAGTGAGATCATGGGAAGATTCGAATTCAAATGGGACCACGATGCGACTGGATACCCTTGTTTTATCATTATACATGACAGAGGATTCAGGTGTGGATATGTCGGTGTGCCGAAAGGCCACTTCTTACACGGAGTCGAGTATAGTGAAAAAAAGTTGTCTCCCGAATCTCGATTTCAAGTCCACGGGGGCTTGACCTACTCGGGTAACGGTTTTGGATACGGTGACTTCTGGTTTTTCGGATTTGACTGTGCGCACTTCGGGGACGCAAAAGATGTACGCCTGATGGATATGCGGTCACGTGAACTGTATAAACGTTATGGCGCGGGACCACATGAAGAAAGCGGTGTCGTGCGCTCGAAAGAATACGTCACGAAAGAGTGCGATGACCTCGCTCAGCAACTTTTTTATGCACAAGTCACATACTTGTCGTTATCGTAGACGATAGAGTGATGTGAGTTTGTTCGTGATGCGGATCGTGCATCATAGAGTTCTTTGACAACTCGGTGGGCTGGACATACGGAAGCATCAGGGTGAAAAGAACACCTACGTGCTTCCGACTTGAACGGATGGTAGATTACGTTCAAGTCACTGTGTTCAAAAGGACCATCTGCCGCTAACGCTGCGTCGGGTGGTACCAACTCCGTGGAACCGATTCTACACTGATGAGAACTTTTATGAAGCATAGAGCTCTATGATTAAGCAAAAAAAGAGCTCTATGATTAAGCAAAAAAAGAACACCTTTGATGAAGCAAAAAAAGAACACCCCCACGGAAGAGCCCACCAAGCTGCCTAGTCCAAGGAGATTCGGGTGAACCCAAAAGAGATCAAGCATATCGAAGAACTTTCTGGATGCTTGTCGTGTGAGTGGAGCGTCCGTGTGGAGAAGTTGTGTCAAGCGCTTCGGTCGATGCAGGAGTCACTTGATCTTGTGCTTTCGGATGAGTCACCCCTGTCTGAACTATCCAAGGATGTTGTCAGGGGTTTTTTCTTGGTTGGTGGGTTTCCAACCCAAAACGACGACGACCTACTAAAGAAGATTGCTGAGTTGAACGACGAGCTTATGAAACTCAACCACCAGGACGAAAAGCTGAAAGGGGCCTGTGATGTGTGAGTTTGAGGGCGCTGGCGGGTTTGACGCAGGGGACGAATCAATCGGTGGGTCAAGGTTCATTTCGGGCTATGACATGCCTGAATATATTAAACGGGTTTTTGGAAAGGAATTGGCTATCAGCAAAGAGGATGTTCATGGCATGATGGATGAAATTTCCATCCTGGCTGACACGAGTCTTGAGTGTGGGGACGAAGCTGGTCTTGACGGGTGGTATGCTGACAAAGATAGCCACCACGCTTTCCTGGAAAGCGTCCATTCCCTGTGGATCAACAAAGCGGTGATGAGATTGTTTGATTCGGGGGACATCGTGATTTTTATTGACGATGATGGCATCGTGAAGATGGCTATATCCTCGAAAGGTTCCATCGAGGCGATCGCCAAGGCGACGGGTGGGGCGATTCGTCCATTGTAACGACATGACGAGGAGTTTGTATACAGATGTCATCGGAAAGCTGGGATGAGTTCTTCATTGGTTTGGCAAAGTACGTCGAGAGAAAGTCCAAGGACAGGACGACTAAAGTTGGTTGTGTCATCGTTGGACCCGATAACGAAGTGAGGTCGATTGGGTATAACGGATTCCCGCGAGGAGTCAACGACGACATCACTGGGCGCCATGAGCGCCCAGCGAAATATTTGTGGACAGAACACTCAGAACGGAATGCGTTGTATAATTGCGCGAGAGTGGGCATACCAACAAAGGGCTGCAAAATCTACCAAGGATTCATTCCCTGTGCTGATTGTGCTCGGGGGATCATCCAGAGTGGCATCAACGAGGTTATCGTTGATGGTGACGATTGGGACTCCAAGGTTGAGTCATGGAAGCAGCGATGGAAGGAACACACCGACTGTTCGATTGAAATGCTTGGCGAGGCTGGCGTGAAGGTGCGCGTGTTCCGTCCGAACGGTTCTGACGATGATCTTGTGTTGGCGCCTCATACTTCCGACGAAAACGGACGATAGAGATGTAACAGCAGCACTAGCCCAACACGAAAAGGGACAGCCGTGACACCGACGTATGCCTACAAGATGAAACGGTGTGGCAACGAATACCTGGTCGTCCGTGAAGAAGTGCTTCACGGCAAGATGGAAGCCTGTGGTAATGGATATCAGGTCGCCCGTAAACCCGGTGGTAATGGATACCATGTCACCCGTGAAGAAGTGCTTGACGGTAACGACGGTATCGTCATCGTCGCTTCATTCCTCACGGAAGCCTCGGCTGAAAGGATTATTCGGTTCTTGCGAGACGCCCACTCAAACGGCTTCAGTTGGGGTGTTATCTCTTCCGATGCAGAGTGTGACTAGGTTCCGGAGAACAACATGACTTGGGTCATCTTGGTTACCAGTGGTGATTACCCAAACGCAGTACTGTCCATCCGTGACTCAAAGGTCGTTTTCGAGTCAGACATTGACGTGGCGCGGCGTTATCCCAACGAAGACAAGGCGCGCACGAGCGCTTCACTGGTTGAAACACAAGCCTATGGTTACTCAGTGTCAGGTGTTCGCGTCGCCCGGTTCGACCGTCTGACTGAGTTTCTAGCCACATCGAGTAGTAGGTATCCGGGTGACTAGGGAATGTAGCGATGAGTTCGAAAAGGGTTGATTGGAAAGAGCAGAGGCGTGACCGCCGTCGCAAGGCTGACAAAGTTGTTCGACGTATTCAACAGGTAGTAGGTGGCGATGATGTTCGTGTGGGTTTCATTTTGTTCGATAGGGGATCGAACCGGTGTGGAAAGCCTTAGCAACTCTGGGACTTGCTGGAATGGTGGTCGGAATTACCACGGTGACCAAGAGCGTTGGTCTTGGTTTTTTGGGGCGCTTTTCGTTTGCCTGACGGTTTCCGACGTTTGGAGCAAACGATGATTGACAAGACGATATGTAGTCTCTGCATTCGTGAGCGATTGGGAAACCACCCTAATGTCGTCCAAATGGCGGAGGGTGCCATTAGGGGGGGTTATTGGTATTGTATCGTGTCCCGTTGTGGGATGACGACCGACTCGGAGTGTCCATTGAGATGTACAATGGCGTTGGAGCAATTAATGGCGGCACAACATGAATATGCTCAATAAGAAAATCTGTACCAACTGTGTGATGGGTTGTATAATCCCAAGAGTCTTTCCCGACAGGCGAGATGAAGTATGTGCGGTTGTCGGGAAGGACTTTGATCGTATGTGGAAATCTGGTTGGGTGTTTGCCTGTCCTGCATCGAATGGTGTCTTGTGCAAGAGTGATTTCACGCCGACACGATGTAAGTTTCACTTGGAACAAACGTTAGCGAGGCAGTCAAAATGTACTTCCCCGTCGTAGGGATTGTATATCCCTCCAAGAGGGTGCTTATCCATCTTGATCATGTGTTGGCGCCATATTCACAAGCTCTGGAGGTTGAACCGTATAAAGTTGAGTGTAGTTGTGCTAACAACATCGGAAGGTTTAAGCCTCTCTGTCAAATGTGTAATGGAACTGGTGTTGCGTATTCATCACACAACCCAGAGTCCAAGTTTGATAGTTTTGTGATAGGAGGACGTTGGTCGGGGGCACTCGACGGCGTGCATTCGGATTGTTTCGTTGACAACTTTCACAAGTGTGAACTGTGTGATGGAGAAGATCACACGAATAGTTGTCCACGTTGCAAGGGACGAGGGATAGTTGCCTGTTGGTCAGTAAATCCTTGGGAGGGCGACAGCGGTCTGATTACAGATTGTATTTTAGACACGACGTTCCTTCCTAGTGTTGTTGTTACTCGGGATGGATGGGAAGAACTTTGGAGTGCGGACCACCCAATCGGCAGACAGAGGTGTGCGTTATTGGACGTGTTTCACAGAATCTTGGCGGAATGGAGTGGACATCTAGCAGTTTTATTGGATTGCCATATCTGATTCGGTTACGGGTTGTGTATAATTCTCGTAGTGGAGGAACAAAGAACGTGAGGTACATGAACTGTGGGTAGTGGAAAGAGATTCCGTAAGGGATTCCGGTCGCAAAGGAATCCCAGCGATGATGACGAAAAGAGGACGATGCAGCGCTCGTTGCGCAAGACGAGAAGGAAGAATCCATCACGTCGTGTTGTAGATGACTACGAAGAGGATGATGAAGAGAATGAAGAGGAAAGATATAACTAAGTCTCTTCATCTTGATTGTAGTTGTGGTTCGGCTGACCATACTGTGCGTGTCATGCTCTCGAAGGCGGTGATGGCGGGATGTGGTGAGTTTGACCCACCAATGCTGAGTATCGACGTGCAGCTTTCTCAGTCTAGTGGGTTCTTCAGGCGCCTGTATATTGCTGTCAGGTATGTTCTTGGTCTTTCGACGTGCAAATACGGTCACTGGGACGAATGCTTAGTCGAAGATGATGATGTCGGTCGTCTCAGGGATTTGCTGGATGAGTATGATGGTGAATTAAGCAAGGAGGAGTGATTGATGAGCACAGAGAAGTCTTTTGATCATGTAAAAGACTCAGGTGACAGAGAAGAGTGGGATACCGGAAGCAGGCGTGACACAAGGGAAGGCAAGGGTCGCTTCGACCTGATCTCAACGGTATTTCTCAGGCGGCTGGCAAAGCACTATGAGAACGGTGCGAAAAAATACGGAGACCGTAACTGGGAGAAAGGGCAACCTCTATCACGTTACATCGATTCGGCGTTTCGTCATCTTGTTGCTGTGATTGACGGCAAGATCGACGAAGACCACGCAACCGCTGCCGCTTGGAATATTGCTGCATTCATCCACACCGAAGAGATGGTTCGCTGTGGCAAGTTGTCGAAGGAACTCAACGACTTGCCTTGGGCTGAAGAAGAATCTGAAGAAAAACCGAAGACGGTGTGATGTCTGTCACCATATAGGATGACTCATGAAAACACGGCACGGATTCGTTTCCAACTCAAGTTCGGCATCGTTCGTCTTGGATGGTCGGAATGAGACCGTGTTCGACCTCGCTAGGCGTATGATCATTGAGTGTGATTCGGGTGTGTGGGGACCACAAAACGAACTGGACCGGAAAGAACTCGACAGACTTGTGTCAAGTGGCATGGACCCAAATACGCCTTTGTGTTTCAACACATGCAATTACCGGACGTACATCAGAAAGCTCTTTGACTGTTTGTGCGTAGCGACATGCAACAACCACGAGTGGGAATTAGACAACGAAGTGAAGATTGATGCGCCAGATGATCTATTTGTTGTGCTTGCCGGACCACGCACTGTTGACAAAGATGAAGCTGTTGAGTACGAGATGAAGCACAACCACATTTGGTGGTTTCTGGACTATGGCGTTTTTGGCATTCCTTCGCGTACCTACGATTACTGTGAGACACATTGCAATGACTTCATCATGATTACCAGTGGGGCGCTGAGAGGTAAGATTGGGTGTCCGTTGTGTCTGGGCCTGGCGTCATAATTATCTGATATTCAACTATGGACGAAGTTCGATTTGCAAAAGGAAGACCAGAATGCATCGACCAAAACCGACAATTCAGACATTCCGATTCCATTGGGAACGTACGGCGTCAAGTTGCGTCGTCCTCCCGTTGGATGGGATGGATTATGTGGGTAATGCACCCACGTCGGCTTCTGGTCCGTAGCTCTAAAACATTTGCGAACCAGAAGCCTTGAGGTGAAAAAAAACCTCAAGGCTTTTTTATTGACTTCATACTTCCACATCGTTTTGGCGATATGATGGTGTGAAGGCAATTGGTAATACGAAGAACGACGGAGGAATGAAAATGCGCGACAAATACCGCAAGGCTTCGGGTCCACTGCGGCAAAAGTGGTTTGGCTGGAAGAAGGCCCGTCCGAACGAGACGCATCATTTGGTGTCTTTTGGCGCGGGTTGGAATTCCGCGCTGGCGTTCTTGCGGGAAACTGGTGTGATCAAGTAAGATGTGATACGTTCACTCTAAGGTGAACGGTAATTCTTTGACAATCTGGTATCCAATCGCGCCCCTTCGGGGGCGCAAACAAATTAGGTAATGCGGATCGTTGCCGGGCTTAGCCCGGACATCAAGCAGCACAGCTTCTTGGTGTGAGAATGATCGCACCAGGCCATCCACTGCTCTGCCCACAAGGCAACAGGGAATCCTGGGTCTCGGAGAGTCGGTTATTGCCTCGCTACGTACCGTATCGGAGGCAGACCGCGGTCTTTGCTTCGACCGGTACACGGAGCTTTGAAACTCTCCCTTTCCGCATTACCTAGTCGTACACAAGATGAGGCAAACTCGTATGCTTAAAGAGGAATATCCTCGCCTTTGTGACTTGTCACTATGGGTGCATACGAGACCTCAAAGATCAGGTCATGTTGGTTGACCAACCAGTAAGGATGTGTGACTGTCCCTTAAAATGCCTTCGTGCTGGGAACTAAACAAAAGGTTGGTTTTGGGCACACATTACCAACATGACGCCGAGTATCAACCATTCCAGCGTAGCTCAACGGAAGAGCGTCCGGCTGTTAACCGGATTGTTGCAGGTTCGAGCCCTGCCGCTGGAGCCATGTCCGACGACAAAAGCGACCTCCACGAGGTGTCGGGTGGTAACTCACGAAGACGTGAGGCTAACAGCTTGGGTAAAACCGAATTGAAACATACTCTGAGTTGAGAACGACGATAGAAGAGTAAGCAATCCAAAGCCCTGCTGCAAAAGAGGCGATCAGCCCGCCTAACCATCGAGGTCATCAGCAGCCAAAGAACACCCACGGCAAGGTGATGGTCAGGGCTTAAAGAACGATAGGGTAGGGGGAACCGATCCGACATGCCGCAAGCCTGTGGGTGTCAGTTTTGATCGGTTCTCCCACCTATGAAAAACATACTTTGGACGGGGTTTGGACAATAGGTTCTCTTAGCCCCTGTGAGGATGAAAAGCTCTCTAACTGACCATGGTAGGATAGAGAGCAGAAGCAACCATCCAGACCCCGTTCTACTTCATGCTGCAAAAAGATGAGAGATGCAAAATGACCATCCGTGGCACAACTTACAACACAGACGGTACAATCAACCGGTCGGTCTCAAACTAGGTGTGAGTTTCCGATCAAAGTCCTGGCTTCATTGGAGGCGGTCGGAAATCGACTTTCGGAATGAGGGGCGCGCCGCCCGCGCACCTGATAGGTGGTCCGTCTGTTCGGATTCCATCAGGAGGCGCGCCCCTTACTACATCTTCTCCTGGTGGGTGCGCCCACGGGCGTCAGTCGTGGCGCCGCGAACCCGCCCAAGGCGCACCCACCGTCTCTGTCTTGAATTGCCGTGCGTCAATCTGAAGGCGCGTCCACTGAATTTGTGGGTTGTTCATACCCGGTCTCCCCGGTCTCCCCGGTCTCCCGCACGGTGGGTGCGTCAGTTTTGAGAACAGGTAGTCGCGTCGTGGTGTGAACACGAGGGCGATGGTGACCGATGCGGCAAGGCGCTGTGGTCAATAACCCTATACGTCCCCTTGCAAAGCGGGTTAAAATCCCGCCGACTACCCAAAATGAGAACAGCCCGTAGGGAACATGGTGCGATGGCACAATGGTGCCGTGCATCGTAATCCCGAACATCCCCTCGGTCCGAACAAGCTATCGGACAAAGGATGGCGGAGTTGGGGTTGGCTGCCCCAAATGACGGATTAAAACAAATCCGTGTTGTTCTTTTCATACTTCTTCGTGTCTGTGGCGATATGATATCAGTGTGAGTGGTATTGGACGAGAGTGGGACAGACATGATGAGCAAAAAGGCAACCAGAATCAGGAAGATTGCTCACGGCGTAAGGGTTTGGGCTGAGAGTTTGGTTGCGTCTAGGGATGAGGAGCTTGTTCCTTGGGGTGCCGACGACGATCTTGGGATGATGTGTGCGATTTCGTCCTATCGTCTTTTCACAGCCCTGAAAAAGGCGGGTTTGAAACCCGCCTTTGCCGCGAACGACGAACACGCTTTCGTGATCTGTGACGGATGGATCGTTGACGTGACCGCGACTCAGTTCGGACACAGTGAGAAGGTCGCCATGGTGATGTTGGATTCCGATGAAGCCGACAAGAGTTGGTGGTTGGTTGACTCGGCGTGTAGAACGGATCGTGAGTTGGTCGAAGAGTTCAAGAATTGGGAAACCGACCAACTTCCCTACGAGTGGAAGCAAGGAAGCAAGGCGGCAATGCTAGGATAACACAGAGTGCCCTATTCGTTCAACGGTTAGGACATTAGGTTTTCAACCTAGAGACAGGGGTTCGACTCCCCTATAGGGTACCATTTTCATTAGATGAAGCAAGGGATTTTTTGGACACCAAAACAGGAGGATTCCGTGAGCAATCGAGAAGACGACGGCATGACGCTGCTGAAGAAATGGGTGTTGGCAAACGAAACGATGCTTGAGAAACAACGTTATTTCAAGGTCTCGTTGCATGGGAGCGAAGACGACCAACATTGGCACGTGACCCTGGAAAGTGATAACCAGATAGTCGGTTTCGGCACAGGATCGACCATCGAAGAAGCCGCAAGAGAGGCCTTGTCGTTGCCGTTGGCGTTGGCGGCTCCAGAGTCTGACGTTATGGGTCTACGTTGGATGATAGGAAAGCACAGTCAGTTTTCAGATGGGTCGGTAGCTTAATTGGAGAAGCAACGCCCTTTTAAGGCGTAGATTGCGGGTTCGAACCCCGCCCGATCTACCATTTTTCATATTCTTTTGATAACCAACCTAGAGTAGTAGATTGATAGTCCAACTCTAGGAGATCAAGATGAGAAACGACAAACCCGGATGTGAAAACGCGCCTAAGAAGGTCGGGGACAAATCGTATATGCAATTCATTACAACCTGCGTAATGAAAAACTGGATTGTATTGGAGCCGATAGGGGACTGTGACCGCTACGATTGCGTGATTGATCGTGGTAATGGATTTGAGAGAGTTCAGGTCAAGACGGGACGACTGAAGAAGGGTTCGGTTGTCTTCCCGGCTTGCAGTTCGCATTATCACACCAAACACGGTCAGATAACTGACACTTTCAAAAGGTCATATGAAGGTCAGGTAGAATTGTTCGGAGTTTACTGCTTCGAGACAGGCAAGTGCTACGTCGTTCCACTCAAAGACCTTTCTGTGAAGAGTGCAGTTAGCTTGAGAGTTGATTCAACGAAGAACAACCAGGATAAACGGATACGATGGGCTTGCGAGTATGAACTTTAACCGGAATATCCAAGTTCGATTCTTGGTACTCCCACCAACAAAATAGGGGATAAGTGTTGTGGTGGCATGCATGCTTTGGGAGCATGTGGCGGGAGTTCGATTCTCCCATCCCCTACCATTTTCATATTCTTGTTGAGGAGATGGAACAGATGGTCAGTCTCGATCAGTCTGACTTCGATGCTGCTTGCGTGGAAGCCATAGAACCGTTTGGTCTTGACCCTGATAAATTCTGGCAAGATGTGTACCATGATGGAGATGTGCCCCATCTTACTTTTGACGATGAGCAAGAACTGCAAATCTTCGACCCCAAGAATCTGCAAGAGATTGCGCGGGTGATCGCCACCAGATCGGGTTATCCAGATGTTGACGCTCTTGCGGCGGCGATCGAATCCGAACTGAGTGATCTCGTTGACTACATGGTGAAGCAACGAAAGAGAATTGATGAACTTCTAGCACGAAATACGAAATGACCTCGTGGCTTAATTGGACAAAGCACTTGGCTACGAACCAAGAGACTCCCCGTTCGAGTCGGGGCGAGGTCGCCATTTGAAGGGAAGGGTATGAATGTTGTCAAGCAAGAGCGTGTGCGTGATGGTGTTTGTTCGGAAAAAGATGCCGTGACTTTTGGGTTGAACGACCAGGAACGCATCAAGGTTCAGAATGCCCTTGATGTCATCGAGTTGTTGAAAACCAAGGCGATGCGAGCTTTGAAGAAGACGGAGAGAAATGGTGACTTTACGAGTTATCGTTTTTCAGTGGGTGGAAATACGGTCACGGTGTATGTGGAACAAGGAATGGTGGGTTGATAAGGAAACTGTATAGCCAAGATGACTACCAGGGTGATGTTGGCGTGTTTGAATGTGAAGGCTACAATCTGATGATTCGTGGTCTTGGCGAAGACGACGAGGTAATGGACGATGGGAAAGAAAAAGACGAAGAAGAGATATAAACGATGCTTCTGTGGCAAACCGTCGACCCACATGGTGGACGTGCCCAACTTTAAAATCAAGTATTGTCACTACCCACGGTGTGATGATTGCACGGAACGTGCTGTCAGGTCGTATCCAGACGTGAAGGCAACTCCACTTGACACGTAGGGGTGTGGTGTAATGGCAACACACCTGACTCTGGTTCAGGCTTTGAGGGTTCGAGTCCTTCCACCCCTGCCAACAAGGAGGAAGACATGGATTCAAGGTTGAAGTACACTCTGGAAACCGTCTTTCGGGTCAGCTTCATCGACCTTGAGGAATTGATCGAAGCTGTGTATGGTGTCCGAATGTCCATCCCTGTTGACCAAGACGTGACGAACGGTACCGCTTTTTCGGTTGAGGTCAACCTCAACACAATGAGCAAAAGCGAGATGGAACAATGTGTCGGGCAAATCATGGAAGGCGGGGATAATACCTGCCTTGCGTTGGGCGGCGTAATGCATGACCTTGCGCGTGCCCGGCATCTTGACGAGGGTGACTACATGATCGACGTGTATTGGTGATTTCCTCATACTTCCGAAGCATCGTGACGATAGAGACATGAAGACGGCAAGATTGGGAGCGTAAACCGCTATGGACGCGGGCGAGACTGTAAATCTCGTGCCCAAAAGGGCTGTGTGGGTTCGATTCCCACCGCTCCCACCACTATAACTTCACATGGGAGACGGGCAAGATGAAGTTCACGCCGACAGTCGAACGAACGGTCTACTTCGTCACGCTGAGCGACAAGCAAGCCGTTGTGGTCAACGACCCGTACGCACAGGATACCATACGCAAGGAGTTGTTGCGACAGACGGACGTGATCGTGGTCGAATTCGGAGAGTACGCTGGGCGTTACATCTTCTACACTCTCGTTGGCACGGAAGACTCACCGAAAGCTCACGAAGTAGTTGAAGATGTGATTTTGGGCATTCTGGATGCATGCTAGGTGAAACGAAAGCACTTCATACTTTCCGAAGCATCGTGACGAATATACCGGCGTGAATGGAACTAGGAGATCAGGACGATGCCTTGCTTGGATCGGTATTGTAGAGAACTCGAACTCATGATCGTGAAAGACAACCCAGTCATGCTCGCCGCCACTCGTGGTGAACATCGTGGTGAGGATAGAGCGCGATGGGAGATCGCCATTATGGCGTTCATCTTTGGGATTCTCTACGTTGGCGTCGGTCTTTTGGTGTCTTGAAAAAACAAAAACAAAACGTGACTGTCAGTAGGGGTTCGATTCCCCTGTCCCACGAGGAAGTCTCCATGCAGAAAACCCTCGTGGGTCACCCAATGACCAAAGCATGGCAAAGCGTCAGGGTGAAAGGTAGGTCCGCTGACAGCAATTCTTGAATGTCCAGAGTAGCCGAGTGATTCAGGCTCCTGACTGTGAATCAGGATACGCGGGTTTAAATCCCGTCTCTGGACCCATATGAACAGGTGGGCAAGATGAGACTTGAGGACATCGGATTCTACACTCTGAGTGACGACAGAGCGTTGCGTTCGGGGATGAGTTCTCCCTTGTGGCGCTGTGAACTTCTTCTGACAGATCGCTGCAACTTTCACTGTCCGTACTGTCGTGGCATGCGTCCCGACATCCGTGGAACCTTGGAGTTCGGACAAGCACGTGATGTTGTAGAGTACTGGATGAGCGAAGGACTCAAGAACGTTCGATTCAGTGGTGGGGAGCCGACTCTGTGGAAGGGGCTTGTTGATTTGGTGAGACTCTGCCGTGATGGTGGGGTTGAACGCATCGCAATCTCGACCAACGGGTCGATGGCTTTCAGTTTTTACCGTGAATTGATTGATGCTGGCGCCAACGACCTCAGTATCTCGCTTGACGCTTGTTGTGCGGCTGACGGAGATCACATGGCTGGTGGCGTCACTGGTGCATGGAACAAGGTCGTTCGGAACATTCGTGATTTGAGCCGTCTGACCTACGTGACGGTCGGGATGGTCTTCACCGAGGACAACGTAGAACGAGCAGCCGGAAGCGTGTTGTTCGCCGATTCACTTGGTGTCAGTGACATCCGGGTCGTGCCGAGCGCGCAGTTCAACCAGGCTTTGCGTTGCCTTGCTACGCTTCCGAGTGATGTGCTTAATAAGTATCCGATTTTACGTTATCGTATCGCCAACGTCACACGGGATCGGAACGTTCGGAAGATGTGTGAGTCTGATTGCCACCAGTGTTGGCTGATGCTTGATGACATGGCGGTCGCCGGTGGGCATCACTTCCCGTGTATTATCTACTTGCGGGAAGGCGGAGACCCGGTAGGCAAGGTTGGACCGAACATGCGCCAAGAACGATACGATTGGGTCATGAACCACGACACCTACGAAGACCCGATTTGTCGTGAAATGTGCCTTGATGTGTGTGTCGCCCACAACAATCGCTGTCGTGAGTTCGGAGAAGGTCGAGGCTGACCACAAGGAAAGGTGATGTAGCTCAATTGGCGGAGCGTCCGCTTCATATGCGGAAGGTTCCCGGTTCGAGACCGGGCATCACCACTTTGAACGCCCCTAAAGCATAGATGGCGATGTGCCTGACTCGTAATCAGGAGAGCGGGGTTTGAGTCCTCGTGGGGGCTCCAAACAAGAAAATCGGATGCGAGGTGGTGTAACGGTTAACACGTCGGCTTGTAAGTCGAAATT
>Ga0075122_10000917_pt1 | contig 21985 bp, 16 predicted proteins | sample AntAceMetag02UKB_FD_69790 | JGI IMG/M metagenome (GOLD analysis project Ga0075122, IMG submission 69790) | Saline lake microbial communities from Ace Lake, Antarctica - Antarctic Ace Lake Metagenome 02UKB | ecosystem: Environmental > Aquatic > Non-marine Saline and Alkaline > Saline | place...
CAGCAAGGAACGGTCGTACTTGAAATAGATTCTAAGCATGATGGGAATACTGAAAACATATTTTATACGGCTGGAATCCGATTTCGTGAAGGCATATTTGGTTATTAACTATTGATCAATAACCCGATGGAGAGCAGAAGGCTGAACAGGAATGTGAGACGTGCGGTTCCGGCCAGGCCCTGGTTCAGACGTATCCCTTTTGCAAAGAGAACCAGACGCAGCGGAGGAAGGGCAATTGGCAGCGACAGCAGAACCAATAATGCATAAATGGAGACCATTTCTGTATAAATCATAACCATCGGGATCAGATAAGCGATACTGAGCAGAATGATATACTCAGACCGGCTGCCATTGATCCCAAGGATCACCGCCATTGTCCGCTTCCCTGTCTGCTGGTCGGTTTCGATATCCCTGAGGTTATTGACTACCAGAATGGCTGTGATCAACAGGCCTACCGGGATTGACATAAGCATCGCCAGATTTGACAACTGCAGGGCCTGGACGTAATAGGTTCCACAAACAGCCACTGGACCAAAAAAAATAAATACGAAAAGGTCTCCCAGGCCATGTGAGGCCAGTGGAAAGGGTCCCCCACTATACGCCAGAGCAGACAGAATGGCAGCGATACCGAGCAATAGAATGGGCCAACCACCAATCAACACCAGGTAAAACCCTGATAATCCAGCTGCGAACAATATTCCCAACATAGTCCGTTTCACAGTCTGAGGCGGGATTAAACCACTTTGTGTCACTCTTACGGGACCTAAACGCGCTTCGGTATCCACTCCCTTCTTGAAGTCAAAATAGTCGTTGGCCAGGTTAACTCCGATCTGTAACAGCAGTGAAACCATCAGGGCAGCAATGGCGGGCGGCAGATTGAAGTGACCACTTTTGATCGCCAGTGCCGTTCCGATCAGTACCGGAGACACGGCCGCAGGCAGTGTTTTTGGGCGGATGGCAAGAATCCAGGCTTGCAATGGTGAAATCGAAGGATGATTGTTTGTATTCATGTGTGCTGGTCGGACGGGTGTCGATTATTTTTCCAGATACAAGTGCTTATTCACCACTCGTTCCAGATAGTCTATCAGAAAGTAAAGAGTGAGTCCTAACAGACTCATAGCCAAAATACCCGCATACATCTCTGGATAAAGAAGTACCTGGTATGTTTCAACTATGATGTAGTAGCCGAGGCCATAGCTTGTCAATGACTGTTCAGCGATAAACAGAACCGCAACTGCCGTTCCGATCGAGATTCGCAAAGCGGTAAGAACCGCCGGAAGTGAAGCGGGGATGTATACATAGCGGAACAGTGCTCTTCTGCCTGCCCCGATAGATCGAACCGATAAGATCAGTTCCGGATGCAGGTTTGCGGCTTCGTCGCGGACAACAACCAGAATCTGGAAAAAAACGATCACGGCAATCAGGAAGATCTTTGAGATGTCGGTAATGCCCAACAAAACATAAATAACCGGCAGAAAGACAATTTTTGGTATTGGATAGACGATGGCGATCAGGGGGTCGAAAATCCGGTTCAATTTCGGCATTTGCCCAAGAGCCAGACCCGCGGGCACTGCAGTAATAACGGCCAGCGTAATTGAAGCCAGAACTCGGCCGGTACTCGCCAGGAAATGGAGCCCCAGCTCTCCGGTTAACGAGGTCATGAATATCGGAATCACTTCAAGCGGTGACGGCATAATCGGACTGTCTATCAACCAGGAGAGCGCCTGCCAGAAGACAAGGATCATCAGTATCCCCAAAAGAACAGTGGTCAGGTCCAAGGTTTTTCTCATGCGGATTTCTCCAACTTGGCGCGGATGTCTTCACACATGGCTTGAAATGATGAATGTTTAGAATCGGTAGCTGTTGGATTGTTGATAATCTCAGGGTCACGGTTAGTCGTTTTTCCCAGAATCAGGATCTTGCGACCCATGAAGACGGCCTCTTCAATATTGTGCGTCACGGTCAGACAGGTTAGTTCCCGTTCCCGGTTCAGTGCAACGATTAAATCCTGCAGGTCTTTGCTGGTGGGGGCGTCGAGGGCTGAAAATGGTTCATCCATCAACAACAGATCTGGGGAGAGTGCCATCGTACGAGCCAGGGCTGTTCTCTGTCTCTGGCCTCGAGACATTTGAGATGGATATTTATGCTTTAGGTCTGAAATCCCCAGACGGCTCAACCAGTAGTCGATAATTCGTTTTTCCGCTGTTTTGTCCAGCTTGGATCCCGGAGGCGCATGCTTGCCATCGGGACCATATAACTTGCGAATATTTAAACCCAGAGCAACGTTTTTCTGGACAGTCGACCAGGGCAGGAGACCATGATCCTGCAAAACCAGACCAGTTTGGGGTCTGGGTCGGTGGGCTGTTTCACCATCAATTGAGATGGCGCCTGACTCCGATTTGATCAGTCGACTGATCAAATAAAGAAATGTGGATTTACCGCAACCGGACGGACCGATAATTGACCAGAGTTCGCCCTTTTTAATTGAGAGCGAAAACGCTTCAAACAAGCAGGATTGATTCGAATATGAGAATGTCAGCTGGCTGATTTCAATCATGGGCAAAAGGAGGGCCAGGCAGAAAAGACTTGGTTACGGACTGATGATACGATAACGGTTTATTCAATAATCCCCTCTGAACCATCCACTGCATGACATCGTCCCACTGCTGCTCATCCGGGACTGCATTTCTTGAGAAGCGGGGAATCGGATAGCTTTTTTGAACGTTTCGTGGAACACGGATTTTCTTCAACATGAGGGCCCGATACGATTCCGGAGATGCGTTCAAGCGAGCGACTGCAAGATCCCAGGCAGAAAGAAAACGCTTTAGTGCTTCAGAATTCTGCTTGATGGATTTAAGGCTGAAAGTGAAAAGGCTGGCACTGTATTGAGGAAAGGCAGCATCGTCAACGATCAGTTTGGCCCCGGCTGCCAAAGCGGCTGAAGCCAGCGGATCTGGCAATACAGCTGTATCAATTTGCCCCTGCATCAGCAACTGGAATCGCTCTGGTATAGCAGGCACGGACTTTTTGATTGTTTTTCCGGCATCGAGTCCCCGGTTTTCCAGGAGGCGATCCGTTACATATTCGATGATCGTGTTGCGTGATATGCCAATGGATGCCCCCGACAGGTCGACCACACGCTGCAATCCGCTTTTGGGCCCTGCAACCAAACGGAACATGGGGTAATCAGCGTGAGCATTGCGGATTGTGTAGACCACTTGCACCTGGGTTTTCTTCCGATTGAAGTTGGCGACAGTGGTCATTTCATTCAGCATGCCGTCTACTTCACCCGCCTGCATCAGTTGGTCTCTGTTCAGCCCACTCATTACCGGAATAATCTTGATTTTTACACCGGCTTTTTCAAATTCCCCTTCTGCTTCTGCGATATGATAAGGAAATGAGTCGATAATAGGCAGCATCGCGATCTTCAGGCTGGGGAATAATTTTTCAGTTCCAAAGGATAAAAAGGGATTGCAGAAAAGCAAACAGGCGAAAAGGAGAATATGGACCAAAGTTTTTTTATATATGGATTGTGTTGAATGCATAACGTTCTAGATGTTGATTTGACAGAGGAATAGTAGTTCCCTGTTGTTGTTTCGAAAGAGCGTTCCGTTGAAAATGCCAGGACAAAAAAACCACTTAAAAGTTTCCTGCAAAATTTTTCCCGCTTGTTGCCTGATAAATAAATGGATTACGGGATGTTATCTGATCTATTTTAACCAACTGGACGAATTTATCAATGGAGGAGTAGAAAATAAAGAAGAATGGTGAACATATGTACTTGCCTAATCAACCTACTTTTTCTATCATAATACCTGCTATAATAATAAATCGGGTTTTATTTTAAGGATTAATAATGAGAGGGATTGTTCGTGAGAAAAATAGACGACTTGGAGGTTCAATCGGAAAACCGAAATGGTTTGGAAAGAAACGGAACCGCAGTCAATGAGATGGATTATATTATTGTCAAGGGGGCAAAGGAACATAACCTTAAGAATATTGATGTGACCCTTCCCAAAAAAAAGCTCATCGTTTTCACTGGGGTTTCTGGCTCTGGAAAATCCAGTCTGGCGTTTGATACAATATTCGCAGAAGGACAGAGGCGCTATATAGAATCTCTCTCCTCCTACGCCAGACAGTTTATCGGGCAATTAGAGAAACCGAAATATGAAACCATCAAAGGGCTCTCTCCAACTATTGCTATCGAGCAGAAATCTGCCTCTAAAAATCCGCGTTCAACGGTTGGGACGATCACAGAAATCTATGATTACCTCAGGGTACTGTTTGCGAGAATAGGGGTTCAGTACTGTCACCGTTGCGGAGAAGAAGTTGGCCGGGGAGATGCCTCCAGCATGGTGGAGCAGATATTCGACATGCCTGAAGCAACCGGATTGATTATTCTGGCACCTGTGGTTGAAAACCGGAAAGGTGAATTTCGAGATCTGCTTGAAAGCTTGAAGGTTGATGGTTATACCAGGCTACGCATCGATGGCGTGATCCAGAATCTGACAGATGTGCAGGTGCTGTCAAAAAACAAAAAGCATGATATCGAAGTCGTGGTGGATCGTTTGTCCATCAAGGACAATCCAGCCTTTCGCCAGCGTCTGACCGATTCAGTCGAGACGGCTTTAAAATTAGGCAGGGGCAAAATCATTGTTCATCTCCCTGAGGGTAGGGAAATACCGATGAGTGAACACAGTACCTGCTGCGGCATTGCTTACCCGGAGCTGGAACCAACCCTATTTTCGTTCAACTCTCCAAGGGGTATGTGTCTGGAATGTAATGGCTTAGGATCTGTACTTTCCATGGATGAGCATAAAATAGTCCCGGATCAGTCACTCTCTATCAATGAGGGGGCCGTCATCCCCTGGAAAAACTATTTTGTCGGAAAACCCGGGAAGCGAGATGGATCCTGGGGGATGGAACATATTAAAGCAGTACAGAAACACTGGGGTGTCGATTTTAACCTCCCCTGGGATGAGTTGCCTGAAGCCCATCGACAACTGATTCTGTTTGGTGCGAACGGAGAAGAAGTAGTTGTTAATTTCAGCTCAGCCAGGATCAAAGGGGCGGTCACCATGCCTTTTGAGGGGGTTATGAACACCTTGATGCGTCGTTATTTGAAGACACAATCGGAATCCCAGAAAACCTGGTATGGGAAATTTATGTCGACAAATACTTGTTCAACCTGCGGTGGACACCGGCTGAAATCGGAAGTGCTGCATGTCAGGATCGTAGACCAGTCTATTGTAGATGTAACTGGGATGACGATCGGTGAGGTATACCAGTTTTTTAACCAGCTCTCACTGTCTGGAAACCAGAAATTGGTGGCAGAGGAACTGTTGAAGGAGATCATTGCCCGCTTGCACTTTCTCTTGAACGTGGGTCTGGATTATCTGTCTTTGGATCGCAAAGGTCCAACGCTATCCGGCGGGGAATCCCAGCGCATTCGTCTGGCCTCACAAATCGGATCGGAACTCACGGGTGTTTTGTATGTGCTGGACGAACCCTCCATCGGTTTGCATCAAAGGGATAATATCAAACTCCTGGATAGCCTTTGCCACTTGAGAGATATAGGCAATACCTTGATTGTGGTAGAACATGACCAGGAAACCATCGAATCTGCGGATTGGGTCCTGGATATTGGACCGGGCGCTGGTAAACTGGGGGGCGAAATCGTGGCGAGTGGCACTCCGGGCGATATCAGGCGCGATCCCCTGTCACTGACAGGTCTCTATTTGTCCGGCAAGGAGAAGATTTCAGTCCCCGAAAAAAGACGAAAGCCCGGAAAAAAAGCCGCTGCCTGGATTGCAATTCAGAAAGCTGCTGAGAATAATCTGGACAACATCAATGTCAGGCTTCCACTGGGTCTGTTCACAGTTTTAACTGGTGTCTCGGGTGCAGGGAAGTCCTCCCTCCTGAACCAGATTCTCTATCCGGCTCTGGCCCGCAAACTACACAATGCCACTCTCTCAGTTGGCAAACACCAGAAAATTCTGGGCTTGGAAAATTTGGACAAAATAATCAATATTGATCAAAAAGCAATTGGGCGCACACCCCGCAGCAATACTGCTACATACACCAAAGTGTTTGATCTAATCCGGGATCTGTTTTCCGAACTGCCCGAATCCAAGGCCAGGGGATACAAAAAAGGTCGATTCTCTTTTAATGTTAAAGGTGGGCGCTGTGAAAACTGTAAGGGAGATGGCTATATCAAGGTCGAGATGCATTTTCTGGCAGATGTGTATGTTCCTTGCGAAGTGTGTGAACGTAAGCGATTTAATGCAGCGACTCTGGAAGTACGCTTTAAAGGATTGTCCATCGATAATGTACTGAATCTGTCGGTGCGGGAGGCTTGTGAGGTGTTTGCGAACCAGCCTCGGATCATGGCGATTCTCAAGACTCTGAACCAGGTCGGGTTGGCCTATATCAAACTGGGACAGCCTGCAACCACACTTTCCGGTGGAGAGGCGCAACGGATAAAACTGGCAAGGGAACTGGCGAAAAACAGTACCGGGCGAACGCTATACATTTTGGATGAACCCACCACCGGCCTGCATTTCAACGATATAAAAATGTTGCTCAAAGTATTGCAACAATTGGTAGCGGCTGGAAACACAGTAATTGTGATCGAGCACAATCTGGATGTGATCAAAAGTGCGGACTGGGTGATTGATCTGGGACCCGAAGGGGGCAAAAACGGAGGGCAAATTCTGGTTCAGGGACCTCCGGAAAAAGTCGCTGCCGCTGATAAAAGCTATACCGGGGCCTACCTGAAAAAGGTGTTGTAAGACCAAGGGAGGGTTCATTGTGCACTGTCTACCGGTGCTATGGGCCTGATCTCTGGTGGATTGATTCTGAGTGACTATTCACCACATTTCCAGAGCTGAGGAGATCATGATTCAAAACGATGGAAAACAGGACGTTTTCCAACAGCTCTTGCTGCGAGTCTCGCAATTCAAAGGGATGGATTTATGCGTGTTTTGAATTATGATCACCTTGGTGGAGGGGATATTGAATTGTTTCGATTCTGACTGTTTTCCTGATTTTTCCAGGACCAGCCAGCCAGATCAATATACATGAGATAGTTAGGCTCGCAATGGACATGCTGAGGGAAATTGAATAGTCGTCGGACAAGTCGCGAATTAACCCTGAGATAAAGGCCCCGCAGGATCCTCCCAAACCCCCACCGATACCGATCACAGCGAAAATGACGCCGAATGCCCGTCCGGAAAAAATGTCGGCACTGACTGAGGGCAGCAAAGGGGCTGCAGAACCATAACCAATTCCGAACAGTAAGGCAAAAAGCAACGGCAGAACCAGACTTCCGGAACCTGCAGCGATCAGACATGCGATTCCCAGGGCTGCTATAGTCCCGCCAGTGGTGCTGATTTGCTCGCGACCATATATGTCCGACAGAAATCCGAAGAGGATTTTTCCCCCTGACCCGGCAATTCCCAAGATGCCAAAAAGAAGAGTTGCTGTCTGCAACGTCAGTCCGCCATCTACCATGGCGGAAACTGAATGTAACAAAGTGCTTTGAAAGGCAAATGACATACAGAAATAAGCGCTGGCTAAAAACCAGAACTGTTTTGTTCTCAAGGCTTTGAAAATGGTCCAGTCCCGTTCTGCCCAGTCAGAGTCCAGGATTTCTACCACTCTTTTTGGAAACTTCGCCACGGATTTTTGATGCGCTGTGTCCCCATCAGGAGACAAATTCATTTCGGCGGGGTTTTTGCGTGCGAACAATAAATTCAGAGGGGCAACCAGAAACAGCGAAATTGCAGCAGCACAAAGATAAGCTACCCGCCAGCTATAGAGGGTGATCATTTTCTCAAGCAGCGGCACCAGCACCAACATGCCGAAGCCAATGCCGGACATGGCGATGCCAACCGCTAATCCTCTTTTCCGCTCGAACCAGTTGGGAAGAAAGGCAGAATGGGAGGTAAATCCGATCAGACTAACGCCAGTGCTGGCAAAAATGCCATAGGCCAGATAGAAGTGCCAGATCTCCTGCGCTCTACTGGTCAGAACCAGGGATGCGGCCAGCAGCAAAGATCCAAATGGGATCACCAGACGGGGGCCGAATCGGTCTTGCAGATATCCGGTCAAAATGCCCATGACCGCGTGACAGATTATAAAAACCGAAAATATACTGGATGTGGCGGCCCGGCTCCAGCCAAAATCTTTGATGATCGCCAGAAAAAAAACCGAAAAAGAGTACCAGATACCAAAGGCTATGGCTAGGTTTATAAAGCCTATGCCAATGATAATCCACCCGTAAAAAAACAGGGGGGGTTTTGTGGAAGCAGTTTGATTCATTAGGAGTCTGTCTGATTAATACGACGCTAGTCGCATAGCGTTCTGAGTTTTAAGGCCGGAGGTGCTTCATGTTTGTGTTTCTGTGCCAGATGTCGTTGCCAGACAAAGGATGTGATCGGATCCAGGGCTTGCTCATGCATAGTATCGTAGTGCTGCAGGCAAAAGCGGATACCCTTTTCCATTTCATTATATGTGTGGCCCAGGTCCGTTTCATCGGTCTGGTCGTTTTCGAGTCCGGCCGAAGGCGTGCGGTCGATATGGGTTTCGTCAATTACACCCTGGCCTTTGAAATAGTCTAATAACTGGTATACTTCAGACTTGAACAGTTCTCCAATCGGGAAAAAATCGGCCAGGGCATCCCCACCCTTGGTGTCATATCCGATAAAGTCTTCAGACAGGTTTCCGGTCCCGATCACGCGCACCCTTTTCTCCGGGAATTGGCTGGAAAGATTGTGAGCGATACCATACAGGATGCACATGCGGGCACGACTGCGGGCGTTCCCTTTGTTGGTATTGGTTAGTTCAGGTGAATCCGCGATATGTACCTGCTGATTAATCGCATCGGCAATGGACTGTACGGGTCTGACCAGATGTTGAATAGCGAGTTTTTCTGCCAGATTTGCAGAGCGGGCGTTAAACGTTTGCACATCGAAATCGTTAAATGGCATGCTGATCCCATATACGGCTTCCCTGCCCAGAGCCTTTGAACACAGGATAGCTGTCAGGGATGAGTCCGCTCCTCCGCTCAACCCAACAACTGCAATGTCAGTAAGGTTTTTAATTTCAGTCGTAATGGATAACACCAATTTTTCGCAGTTGCGAATCATTTTTCTCTCCGGGATGAAAGCTTTTATTCGGAATCGGGTCTCACAGTTTATCTCAGTATTGTCCGGTTAGGTTTTTTTCCGAAAATAACACTTCGATCCCCGTGTCCGGTATAAACCCTTTTTCGGCGGAAGACTCGCTGAAATCCCAAAACTCGCTTTGCTCAAACATTGGGATTTCGGTCGCTCCGTTTTGCCAAGATCATCTAACGCCTCGTCTAATCGCCTGAAAAGGCTTCATAGCAGACACTCTTGAACAGGATATCGCCCTTTCTGCAAAACCTAACCGGACATTGCTGAGTCTATCCACTACTAAATCAAAGAAATTGCGAATAATCAACCTTCAATCCGGTCAGGGTTTGAGGAAAATCTGGTTTTTACCTGAACCATGCTTTGCAAAACACTACTCTGTATGCGACCGTTTCGGTAACATCGTCTGATGCTGGGGTGACAGAAATGATGGTGACTTTTAGAAAGGGGCAATTACGGAGAATATTATAATGGTTGAGAAATTTATTGATGGTTGGGCACGATTCGTTGTGGAGAAACGCTGGTGGGTTATTATAATAAGCATCGGGATACTATTGGGACTGATGATTCCCATGCAACAGCTCTATTTCGATAACTCCAATGAGATGTGGTTTCTGCCGGGTGATGTGGCGTTGGACCAATATGAAGAACTGAGGGAGAAATTTGGCAGCAGTCAGTATCTGATCATTGGAATTCAGGCCAGGGAGGGAGAAGAGACGGTTATCACCAGGGAAAATCTGCAGTCCATCGCTAAAGTCACTGAATTCCTTGAGGACCATGAATTCGTCACCAAAGTCAGCTCACTGTCGAAATACCAGTATATTTACGCAGATGGCGATACCCTGCAGATCGATGACCTGATTGAAGATATGGATGAGTTACCGGATACACCCGAAGCGATGGAGCGCATCCGAAAAATCATGGCGGGGGAAAAGCTGGTTCATGATTTTATGATTACCAAAGATTTGAAGCACACTATTATTTCCGCCCGAACCTTGTATATCAAAGGCGAGATCGATCATCAGGTCAAATTGGTACATGATATCAATGCATTTTTTAAAAAAGAAAATTTTGAGGCCCGGGGATACCATTTCAGGCTGGCCGGAAACGCTGTTATCTCAGAAAACTTTTTGACAACCAGTATGAAGGACACAGCGACGACGATGCCGTTGATGTTTCTGTTGGTCGTGACTTTTCTCTGGTATTCATTTCGCAGAATTTCAGGGATGTTGATGCCGCTAGTGGTGATTATCGGCTCTGTGTTTTCTGTTTTCGGTATACTGGGTATATTCGGTTGGGCAATTAATAGTATGAATGTGATTCTGCCGGTGATCCTGATGACGATAGGTATTGGGGATTCGGTTCATATCCTGGTGGATTTTTTTCATTTTATTGATGATCAAAAACCGGCCGCAGAAGCCGCACAACTTTCTATTAAAAATCTCTTTATCCCCTGTTTCAATACTTCTCTGACCACATCTCTGGGTTTCCTCGCCATTTCATCCACCGCTTTACGGCCCATTCGGGAGTTTGGGTTGACTGCTGCCGTGGGGGTTAACATCGCCTTTTTAATTTCCGTAACAACTCTGCCGGCGCTGTTGAGTTTTCTGAATCTGAAGCCGAAGAAAGGTAAGAAAAGAATCCAGGGAGGGCCGGTTGCTCGAATGGTTGCCGGATTAATGCCTTTCGATCTCAAACACCGCAAAGTGATCCTGCTGTTCAGTGCGATAGTTGTCGGAATGGCGGTCTGGTTCACTGTCCAGATACGGGTGGATACGAACTTTGTTAATAATTTCAAAGAAAAAACGGTGATGCGGCAGGATATGGTCTATTTCGATGACATATACAACGGGGGTTACAATCTGGAATTCATTGTCGATAGTGGAGAGGATGGTGGCGTGAAGAATCCCCGCTTTTTAAAGCGGGTGCTCGCATTGCAGGAATATATGGAATCATTGCCAAACACCGGTAGAGCGAATTCTATGTTGGACTACATCCGTAAAATGAATCAGGTGATGAATGGGGACAATCCTGAATTTTACCGGGTTCCTGAGACCCGGGAGTACGTGGCTCAATTGCTTCTGCTCTACAGCAATTCAGGTCCGGAAGAAGATCTGAGCGATCTTAAATCTTTCGATGAACGTTTTCTGAGACTCTCAGTCAAGATTCGCAATATGCGGACCTCGAAAATGCAAGCCCTGGTGGCAAAGATTGAAGCCGAAATTGATCGGTCCTATCGTGATCTGAAGGTGGATATTACGGGTGATACGGTCCTCTGGAATAACATGTCTGTCTACATCCAGGAAGGGATGATCTCATCATTTTCAATCGCTTTTGTCACTATTGTTTTCTGTTTCTTCATTTTGTTGCATTCGGTACGCTACGGTATCCTCGCCACTGTACCAAGCATTATTCCAATTCTGATTGGCAGCGGTCTGATGGGCGCCATGGAGATTGACCTCGATTTCTCCACCATGATGGTGGCTGCTATCTGCTTTGGAATCGCTGTGGATGATACGATCCATGTGATGGTACGTTATATTGGTTCCCGTAAAAAAGGTCAAAGTCGACAGGAATCGATTCATATTGCGCTGATGGAATCCGGGCGGGCGTTGATTTTTACTTCGCTGATACTTTATTTTGGATTCAGCATTTTGATGCTTTCCTCATTCGTGTCAAATATATATTTTGGGTTTTTTTCCGGAGTTATTATAATCGTCGCTCTGGTTGCCAATCTTGTTCTCCTGCCCGCTTTAATGATGGTCACTGGAGATAAGAAGTAGGTAACCATGCACCACTTTTGCACATTTTTATAGATGAGGCGGGGGGGGGTGTTTCAAATTGATGCTGCGAGTCTCACACCTCATATTTTGAATCAGAGTCCCTGCGACGGATTTCAAGCATTTGAGAGACTCAACTTCTGGTTTCGAGCTGATACCCTTCCGTATTAAGTTGTGCGAGAATTGTTTCCAGATGGCTCTGACTTCGGGTCTCCAGTTCCATCTCCACGCGGGTCGTGTAGAGGGGCAGTGTTTTTGACCCTCGCTCATGATGGATGTTGAGCACATTGGCCTGCAGGCGTGCAATCTTTTCCAGTAGCTGGGACAGAGCGCCAGGTCGGTCTTCCAGATTTATACAGAGGCGTAAAATGCGGCCGCTTTGAAGCAGGCCCTGATTGATGATCCGATCCAACAACGGACTGTCAACGTTACCACCGCTGATGATTAGTACAATCTTGCTTTTTGAAGAAACCTGGAACTGTTTGTTGAGCACCGCCGCCAGCGTGACAGCTCCGGCCCCTTCTGCCAGTATTTTTTTGCGTTCCAACAGCAACAGGATTGCTCGGGCGATTTCTCCTTCATCCACCAATCGGATCTCATCAACATACTGTTTGATCAGTCCGAACGTGATTGAACCGGTCTGCTTGACACTAATCCCATCAGCGATGGATGAATGGGCTTTGACTTTGGTGATTTTCCCGGCTTTGAGAGATTTGTGAGCGGAAGGACAATTACTTGCCTGCACCCCTATGATTTTTGTGGCGGGGCGAATGGATCGGGAGGCTGCTGCAATGCCAGAGATGAGTCCTCCCCCGCCGATAGGCACCATGATCAGATCGGTATCAGGTAGGTCTTCAAAAATTTCCAGTGCAATCGTTCCCTGTCCATGAATGATATCAGGATCATCAAATGGGTGAATGAAGGTCTTCTGTTTGTGACTCAGCGTCTGGGCTTTTTTTAGACTTTCCTCAACGCTTGCTCCGTATATAATGACTTCTCCTCCGTAATTGGCCGTTGCTTCCTGTTTACTGATCGATGTCCATTCCGGCATGACAATGGTCGCCGGAATGTCTGCCATTTTTGTGGCCCAGGCAACTCCTTGCGCATGATTTCCGGCGGACGCTGCCACAACGCCATTTATTCCGATGTCATCTTTCCTCAGCAACAGTTTGTGAGCCGCTCCCCTGATTTTAAACGAACCGGTTTTTTGCATGTTTTCCAGTTTCAGGAACACTTCAGCGTTCACCATGCGGCTGAAAGTGGGAGAATAGACCAGCGGTGTCTTAAGTATTTTACCAGATAATAATGCCGCCGCTTTTTCAATATTCTGCAGGGAGATCATATTCTGCATTCCTTTTTTTCTAAACTGGGATAGAATGTTCTCAGAGGGGTTGATATCTTTTATCTTATGATCCGATAAAATCAGCAGAATATCAATTCATAAAAATGATCATACCCTGGAATAGGCACAACAATTAAGATTATCCAGCAACTCGTTTCAATCCTCTGAAATGGTTTTATAGCAGACACTGCTGAATAATTTTTTATGGTAATCGTAGAAAATCAATTGGATTATGAAGCATTGATAGACTTTGATTCCTTTTTCGGGTTAGAATTTTGGCTCAGTTAAATAATGAAAATGTATCTTGATATTACTGCTTAAACGACAAGTATTTCACAAAAAAAGTATTGATTAATGTCAATGTCAAGCTAAGGGAGAATTTATTTTACCCCGCCATTCAGATATACTTCATAGCTTGCCCCTAAATTCAAGTAGGATAGTCGCCCAAATTCGTTTTCCAGAAGAACCCCCACTACCCACTTCACAAGTGGAAATTGCGGAAAAAAGAACTTTGGACAAGAATGGCTGGGAAAACAGTGAGCAGGGCCGCGATTCTCGCACCTCATGTTTTGAATTATGATCTCCATAGTGGAAGCTGAATCGTTACAAACAATCAACGGAAAATAATGAGTAGCGAAATAACAAGAATAAGATGGCATGGTAGAGGTGGACAAGGTGCGATCACGGCAGCAAAGATCGTTGCGAAGTCGGCTTTTGAATCCGGCTATGAAGGTATTGTGATGGTCCCTTCATTTGGGACCGAAAGACGGGGGGCTCCCGTTTCTACGTCACTGAAGATCTCAAAAAAGAAAATCAATGACCTTTCGCCAACAGAAAACCCTGATATTGTTGTCGTGCTGGACCACCTAATTTTGGGTGAGGTGGATGTGACAGCCGGATTGAAAGAGGGTGGATGGCTAGTGTTGAACACTCCTCGAAAATTGGAAGACTACACGTTTAGGAATATAAAGATGGCGATCGCGGATGTCACAGGTCTTTCCAGCGAGGTCGGACTGAAAAAGGGAATTGTGAATTCAGGAATTATTGGCGTACTCGCGAAAGCAGTTGATTTGGTAGAAATGTCGGTACTGGCTAAAGGTATCGAGGAAGAGTTTGTCGGGAGAAAACCAGAGGAAAACGCCAAGTCAGCCCTGTTGGCATACGAGAGAACTGAGATTGGAGAGATGTAAATGGACGACAAGAAGCGCAAAATGATGACATCTAACAGTAAATCCGGTCCGGGAGACGCTGGGAGAACCGGATCCTGGAGAGTTGAACGACCCATTATCGATCTGAAGAAATGTACTCCGGCCAAACGACAGAAAGCCTCCTGTTTTCTCTGCTGGCTTTACTGTCCAGATGGCGTTATTTCAAAAGAGTTGGAACCACAAATAGACCTGGAATATTGTAAAGGATGCGGGATTTGTGCCCAGGAATGCCCGACCGGTGCCATCGAAATGGTGGAAGAATCCAGCATGATAGAAGAAGAGGAGAAAAAAGCGAATGAAAAAAATTGAATCCGGAAACGTTGCTGCGGCATTAGGGGTCAAACTGGCGAAAACTCAGGTAGTAGCGGCATATCCGATTACACCCCAGACACCATTGACTGAAAAACTGTCAGAACTGATAGAGGCTGGCGAGCTTGAGGCTGAATACATTACCGTTGAAAGTGAGCATAGTGCCCTGGCAGTTTGTATCGGGGCTGCGAGCACTGGTGCACGGGCCTTCACGGCGACATCCGCAAATGGGTTGCTTTACATGAGCGAGCAGGTGCATTGGGCTGCAGGTGCTCGGTTACCTCTAGTCATGTGTGTGGTTAACCGTGGCGTAGGGGCTCCCTGGACAGTCTGGAATGATCACCAGGATTCTATTTCACAACGGGATGCCGGCTGGATTCAAATCTATGTCAATGATCACCAGGAGATCATTGACACAGTCATCAAAGCCTTTCGTCTGGCCGAAACGGTCAGTATTCCAGTGATGGTCTGTTATGACGGATACTATCTTTCTCATACTCATATGCCGTTTGATGTGCCGGATGAGAGTAAAGTGGATACGTTTTTGCCGCCATATGAGTACAAACACACGCTGAATCCGGAGGACCCCGAGAGCCTCAATACGGTGACTATGCCACAAGGCAGACCGGATCGGGATGGAGTGACGCAACCGGGATACATGGATATTCGTCATAACCTGCAACAGGAGTTGGTAGATTCGATTCCTGTTTTTGAAGAAATTGACACTGCCTACAAAGAGGTGTTTGGTCGGGGTGGAAGCCCGGTACTATCCTCATATAAATGTGAAGGTGCGGATTTTATCGTGACAGCTATGGGATCCCTTTCTAATCGAATCAAGGATATTGTAGATGAACTGAATCTGGAGGGGCTGAAAATTGGTGTGCTTAGTGTGCATCTTTATCGACCCTTTCCCCAGCAGCAGATCATTGAAGCCCTGCAGGATAAAAAAGGAGTGATTGTGATTGAGAAGGCCTTGAGCTACGGAAATCAGGGAGCACTGTTTGGTGATATCAAGGCCGCTCTTTATCCCTGTGAAAAACGGCCTTTCGCACACAGTTACATTATTGGACTGGGTGGCCGAGAGATCAAAAAAGCGGATCTCTATGACGCCATCAAGGAATCCTGTACTGCTTCAGAAACCTTTGAAGACACATCCCGGTGGATCGGTCTTAACAGATAGGATAAAACATGAATAAACAAGTGACAAACGCTGCTAATTTGACAGCCGAAGAGTTTATACATCCGGGAAATAGAGCCTGTTCAGGCTGTGGTCTGAGTACGCTGTACCGAATTGGGTTAAAGGCACTGGGGAGGGACTGTATTTTCGTGGTGCCGCCGAGTTGTCTGACTGTGGTACAGGGACTCTACCCAATAGCAGCGACCCAGATCCCGTGTCTTAATGTGACCTTTGCCTCAACCGCAGCTGCTGCCACTGGTGTGCGGGCTGCGCTCAAGGCAAGGAAAAAGGAAAATACCCAAGTCGTCGCTTGGGCGGGTGATGGCGGCACCAGCGATATCGGGATTCAGGCCCTCTCTGCTGCAATTGAACGGGGGGAGGATTTCCTGTATATCTGCTATGACAACGAAGCGTATATGAATACCGGTGTGCAGCGCTCAGGAACAACACCACAGGGCGCCATTACCACCAATACACCCATCAAGGGGAAAATCCAGAAAAACAAGGATCTACCCACAATTATCGCTGCCCATAATCCAACCTATGTGGCTACCTGTTCCGCGGCATATCCTCTGGATTTTCATAATAAGATCCTCAAGGCGATCAGTCTGAAAGGGATGAAGTATATCCATATCCACACTCCCTGTCCCTCTGGCTGGGGAATGGCGGAGCGGTTATCCATTACCGTGGGCAAAATGGCAGTCAATGCCGGACTGTATGATCTGTACGAAGTTGAAAACGGGAAGAAGACCTTGAGCGGTCCGTCAAGTAAACTTTTGAAAAAGAAAGAACTGCCGCGCATCGCGGAGTACTTCAAAACCCAATCTCGGTTTCGAGCCCTGTCTGAACAACAAATTGCTGAAATTCAAGCAACAATTGATGCTAAATGGGAAGCTTATCGGCAGGAACTGGGTTAGTTGAAGGGAATACCGGGCGGTTTATTTACCGAATCGCCTCTCTCTTTGCTGATAAATGCGGATAGTGCGCCAGAAGTCAATGATTCTGAAAGCAGGCCAGTAAATTTCGGTGAAATAGAGCTCTGAATAGGCGCTTTGCCAGAGTAAAAAGCCGCTCAGGCGTTCCTCTCCCGATGTTCGAATAATGAGGTCCGGATCCGGCATGCCTTCGGTATAGAGGTTACTAGCGATAGTCTCTTCATCAATGTCTTCAATAGTCAGTTCTTTTGCTTCAATTTTACCAGCGATTTTCTTGACTGCGTCTACAATCTCCGCCCTACCACCATAGCTGATCGCGATATTCAAGTGAAAATTGTCATAATCCCGGGTCAATTCTTCGACCTTTTTAATTTCTTCATTGATCTCTTTTGATAAATATTCCAGACGGCCAATGACTTTGATCCTGACCTGGTTTTTCTTTATCGCCGGCTCGTTTTGAAAATCTTTGAGTTTCTTTTTCAGAAGATTCATCAAAGTTGACACCTCTTTTTCGCTGCGATCAAAATTTTCGGTAGAAAATGCATACAGCGTGACCATTTTGATGTTGAGTCGCCAACACCAACGCAGTAGCTCTTCAACCTTTTTGGCGCCAAACAGGTGTCCGTCGGTCGCTTCCAAGCCTTTCCCTTTGGCGAATCTCCGGTTTCCATCCAGAATAATCCCAATGTGATGTGGCTTTGGACCGCTTTTTATCTGACGCCACAGAATTTTTTCATAGAACTTGTAAATCAGAGATTGAGCTTTCATTTTGTTAAATTGTTCTACAGATTCATTGGTTTGATGGATGAACGGGCCCCTTTCCAGTTATCGCCCTATCGTAAGAGTGTGACCGGTTTTAAGTCAACAACAGAATCGACTACGGGGCAAGCAGGGTCATGTTATCGTGTATAAACCAACATAATTGGGAGAGCACAACGAAGGATGAGTTAAGCTGTTCGTACCAGGTGCGAATATATTCCACAACTTCATTCTTACACTCACTGGTAAATTGACTCGTTAGCGCTGGGAATTGACTGGGGTATGGTGGGGGCGCTGATTGATATAGATGGCGTAGGGCAAGCCCCGTTGATGGGTATTTGTATTGCTCTAATTATACAGGATTTTAATTTCGATTTCCTGAATCTCTTCAATCTCATCTTCGATCTCTTCAATCTCATCTTCGATCTCTTCGATCTCTTCGATCTCATCTTCAATATCGTCAGCGCTCTCTTCGATCTCGTCTGTACTCTCTTCGACCTCCTCGATAATGGAATCCGCATCAAAAATATCTGCTACATCGATTTCAGGTTCCTCCACATCAATATCATCGATCTCAGCTGAATCAAGGTTTTCCAGGTCAATGGTATCATCGATCTCAGCTGAATCAAGGTTTTCCAGGTTAGTGGTATCATCGTTCTCAATGCCGTCCGTGCCGGTATCAGCCGTGTCTAAGCCATCAGCGCTGCCGAGACCCGGAGCAGTGAGTCCTGGTGTCCCAATTTGGCTGGATGGAGGTTTACCTTGACCGCCGGATGTTGATTCCTCTTTCTTTTCGCTAGCGGGCGACTTTTTTTTCGCTTCCGGTTTGACTGAAGTATCTGAAACCGCTTCGCCAAATTGAACGTTATTGAACACATTCGGGGTATCTGCGTTTATAATATTTTCTCTGAGAGAAGCCGGGACAGTTACTGGTGCTGTGGGAGTTGAAGCTTGCCTGATCTGGGATGCCTGGTTTTCCTTCACTTCAACTTCAATTTCAGGTGTGGCCACACTGGCCACATCGACAATACCTTCGATGGTCAGCACACTGGTGACATCGGCTCCAGCTGCCAGCACAAATTCGGTTCCCTTCACACCCACAATGGCGTTTGCGGTACGAACCCGAAATCTCTTTTTCCGATTTTTTCGGGGTTTTATAGGCTTGAGTCCCTTTTTAATGGTAAAGCGAGCCTTGCCAATGGACATGGAGAGCTGACTGCTTTGAGCGGTTACGTTATCAATTTTGAAAAAAGACTGGGAGTATAGTTCCAGTTCGTCACTCTTGAAATTCAGTTTGATGGTGACACTGGAATCTTTTCCGGTTTGAATTTCATCCAGATTATGCACCGGTATCTGTTTGCCGGCTGTTTTATACAGCGTATCAACCTGTGCTCGTCGCACTTTGACGATCCCTTTGTTGAGCATCATATTTCCAACTGTCAATGCCTGAGCCAGGGCAACAGACTGGCAGAGCACAAAGATGATCACAGTTAGAACAAGAATCCGGTATCTTTTCATGACAATGTCCATTGTCGAAATGGTTATCAAGTCGCTGCCAACAAGCCTGGCGCTATTGCTAGTTTTTAATTAAAAAATCTGTATCACTGACAGGGTGGCGGTATTTGCTATATAGGTTGAACCAGTCAGATTTGAAACTTGGTTTTTGTTTTTGTAATCCAGTGAGAAAGATGTTCCGGGAAATAGTTTATACTTGATCTTGGCGGAAGCTGAACCAGACGTATATTCCGGTTGTAGATTTTCCGAAGGATCAAATATGGTCATCTGTTTGTATTTGTATGTATAACCCAACGATGGGGTGAAATCCCCTATAGGTGCTGAAAGCTTATAAGTAGCTGTTGCGCTGGAATAGTCCTGGTATTTGCCTATCGCATCATTCACTGCAAAACTGAGTGCCGTTTTGTTTTTTAAAGGGCCTAAATTAAATTTGACGGCACTAGTCAGTGTAACTTCAGTACCGTCCGTTTCGTTATCAATTGTGTCAGCATCGGCTTCTGCATTTTTGTTCTTATATTCCAATCCGATTTTCCAGTTGCTGGTCTTGCTGACAATGTTCTTGATTTCGCCGGTGAAAAAGGTCTCCTCTGAAACACCGTTTTCACCCATAAAGTCGCTATTGTTTAAGCGGATAAAGTTCCAGCCAACACCTATCGTCAGATTACCTAGAAAGGTTTTTCGTTGCTCCCACTCAAGAGCCGCTTGTGAATAAGATGTTTCCTTGGCTTGATAATCCGCTTCAGCATATTTTTCCCTGAGCAGGATGCCTTTGAATCGCAGTCTTGATTGGTCCCCGATTCTAAACTCATACTGGGGAACAAGGGTTAACACTGATTTTTGGGCACTGACAGGCTCGGCGCCATCTGCCGGTTCGTTATTCAGATTGTCCAGCTGGGCGGTACTTAAAATCGTAATCAGCTGAAAAGGTGGTTTTCTGGGTTTTGGTTTGTTGCCAAAATGGATGATAAATTTTTTCCGCGCTTTTCCATCTTTGGTAAATGTGGTTATCTCAAAAGGAGTTGCTTTACTTTTCAGGTGATAGGGGAGACTGATTTCAATCTGAGTGTCATTTTTGATAGGGATCGTCCGGCCGTTGACATCAGCATGTAGAAGCTTTGAAAACGCGGTGATACCGATCTTTAATGTGCCCTGTTTTTCTTTGACGTAACTGATGGGTTCATGAGAAGGGCTGAAGATTAAAATATTTGCATCGTCGGCTTCCGGGTAATTGACAGCAGCTCTGGTTTTGAATTGCCACCTGACATTTTTTTTGAGGCTTTTTCCGGTCTGATCCTTGATGCCCGGTGTTGCAATTGCGGTATAGACGGTGCCGTATTCAAGAGGCTTTTTCGGAGTTAGGATAATCTGGCCTTTAGACGATTTAAAATCTGCATTGACCTTTCCCCCCTTCCAGGACAGGAAAAATGATTGGTTGTTGACCGTTTCCGGATTGACGATTCCGCTGAGTTTCAGACGGATATTTGAGTCTGTCAGTACATCGAGCCCCTTGACCCTTGGTGAAACCGACTGCACTTTTAAGTACTGGTTTGCCGGGCCGAAAAGAGCTGCAGTGGAGATTTTCCGGGTTGTAAACTGCCAGATTCGAGTCTTTCGAATTGAATGCCCTGCTTTTGATTTAATCTGTTTCGAAAGAACGGCCTGATAGCGGGTGTTATGTCGCAACTTTTTTTCAGGTACAAGGGTTATGGCTTTATTCACGATGATGAGCTTTCCCGTGAGCTTTTGTTGCTTGCCTTTTTCTGTAGTGGTTGTCAGATAAAAGGAATCCTTGGTAATACTTTCCGGATCCAGTAGTTCGTTAAATGTAACGACTATTGGAGTATCCGGCGCGATTTTCCGGGTTTTATCTGCAGGTTTTACAGACAGCACCCCCATGTATCTCCTTTTTGTTGACGAACTTCCCCAGGACACGGATAGATCACCCGGTTTGGCCAGTTTTTTGGCAACGTGGAGCAGGACCGCTATCGGTACCTGGACCTTCAAATATCTGGGGGGGAGTTCTTCTGAAAAATCCAGCTCTATTTTTCCATCCGCTAGAGTTTTGGTGGCAGTCACTTCGAAATATTGATCAACCCGATCAATATTTCGAGTAAAACCAGGACCGTATAGCATGACTGTCGTGCTGATGAAATCACCTTTTCGAATTTCACTTTGATTAAAAGAGATTTTCATCAGCTGAGAGCTCCGGGGATTAAGCCTCGTTGTCGGTTGATCCTTCCAACCTTTTCCATAGGGGCTGTTGAAATGAACGATGTAAGAGTATTTAATCGGCCGATCCGTGTTGTTGACGACTTTGAACTGAAGTTTTAAAGCCTGATCTTTCGTATTCCAGGTCTGTTGTATGGGAGATAGCCTGACCTCGTTTTTGGCCTGGCCAAAAATCGCGCCCCCCAGATAAAGGAAAGCGAATATCAGTATCACTGTTCTGGATGCCAATTGTCCTCGCTATTCGTTAATAAACGCCAGATTTAGTTTGTAGATCTGCATAACAAAAGCCTCAATCCTTTGAGGATGTTAACCCGCTAACCGTCTTGACATGATTTTACAAGGTTGGTAAATCGAGTGAGTCATTAAGGACCCCAGGAAAAATCGCCCCAGATAGCCTCTCCCCAGCTTCGGGAATTGCAACTAATATCTTCACAATCTCCCGTATCTCCCGTATCTCCCGTATCTCCCGTATCTCCCGTATCTCCCGTATCTCCCGTATCTCCCGTATCTCCCGTATCTCCCGTATCTCCCGTATCTCCCGTATCTCCCGTATCT
>Ga0075122_10000918_pt1 | contig 21977 bp, 23 predicted proteins | sample AntAceMetag02UKB_FD_69790 | JGI IMG/M metagenome (GOLD analysis project Ga0075122, IMG submission 69790) | Saline lake microbial communities from Ace Lake, Antarctica - Antarctic Ace Lake Metagenome 02UKB | ecosystem: Environmental > Aquatic > Non-marine Saline and Alkaline > Saline | place...
TAGTGCCATCAATAACTGAATTATCAGAGCGGTATTCTTTAACGATGACGTTACGTGATGTGTTAAGCGTGCGAGTAGCAAATGTGCCGACAGGATCAAATGCAACGTTTTTGGTAAAGATGCTGTTACTATCCGGAATGGTCCACTTAATTAATGTGGAATCACGATTGTTAAATTGATCATGGCTATATACCCAACTGGAATCAAGTCCTGGTGGATTACTGCGATTTAAACTTAGCAAAGAACTGCCTATTTCCTTCCCGTTAATTTGTATAAAATTTGGATTTATACTAAGAGGAGGCAGGGTAGATAAGCTACATAAACCAGTAACCTCGCCATTGTTAATCAGATTAAGTGTATATTGATTTTCATCGGTGCCGAGATCGACTACAATATCAACGAATCGGGCATCTGGTAATTCTTGATCTACTGAAACAACCTGATAGATCATCTTGCGAGTAATACTCGTATCGGCGTAATAACCGATAAACTTGTATTCCCAGATGCCTATAGAATCCGCCGGAAAAGTCAATGTGGTATCAAGATTAACCATTGGATTCATAGATTTTACACGACCATCGTGGAATACCAACTTATCTAAACCGATGGTTCGCAAAATAGTAGTACCTTCAATACCCACGAATGTCGTGATGACGTGGTCGGTCACAGACAGATTAACTTGTCGCGGAAGATTTAGAATGTCTTCCGACAATTGTGAACTGACAGGGTTTTTTCTCTTTTTTTCCAATTTGTCACAACTGGAGAAAAAATAAATAGAGAAAATAACTATTATAAATACAGAGATATGTTTTTTCATTGCCAAACTCCTATTCTGAGATTTAATTTCATTGATTAGAAATAAATACGTCCAAAAAGCCTGATGAGTAATTCATAATCAGATTTTTTGACCATGGGCTGATTAGCACCAGTTTCCAAAAGCTGGAAGGGATTATTGGTGTTTTCAAGGTTGTAGCCATTTTTTTCAAACCAAATGGTTTGCATGTATTTTAGTCCAACCTGGCTACCAATGAAAAAATCCTTCCAAATTTTTTGTTGCATATCTAATGAAACAAATAGCCCCTTGGATTCCCACTGGTCTTTTGATCTCTCTTTTCTGTACCCCATGTTGATATAAGGGTCCAGAAAATTAATAGGAATTTTTAATGAGCCATAAAAATCAGTTCCACATTTATCAAAAGTTCCACCTGCTCCAAGCCACCCTCGGCGAATTTGACCTTGAAGGCCACCTCCACCTTCTCCCATCAATGCAGATAAAGAAAACTCTGCTGTCTTAGGGATATGGATGATACGCTGGGGCTTACCAATAATTATGTCCATATTACCCCCCTCTTTCGAGGTTTGGTAACTCTGGAAATCAGGTATATATCCTCCTTTGGGCACAAAAAAGTGAAACACATATTCACTACCTGGCTTAAGAAGTCTATATTGGCTACCATTGGCTATCAACGTATCGTGTTCTGCCAAGTGCCTCGAGCTATCATTTACGATACGGGCAATGGCGACCTTGGTGCCTTTCACTATAGATGAAAAATATATGGTATCGGAGCATAGTGGCTCAATATATACAATAACTGTATCTTGTAAAACCACTGTAACCGAGTCAACGATTGGGAAAGCTCCCGACAGAATATACTCTTTTTTAACATGATGATATGTACCAACGATCATGGCTGTGTCGGGGCGCGAGAAATCATCAGTTGACACAATCCAGTTGTAGTCAATTACGACAGTCTCATCCGCCTCAAGTCCTAGATCCTTGTCATCTGGAACAATTGGGAATGATTTATTTCCGGGATAAATGAGTCGAGCGGAAAGAGACTTGAATGGATTAGAGACTGACAACGTTAAAGAGTCGGGCTCTATAACTAATGCTAGCGGTGATTTATTGGGTTCATCGGTGCGAACCGGTATAACTTGTAATCCTCGATGCGGTGAGTTGAAGACATGAGGCAGTTGAACTACTTCAACGTCCATGGATTCAGCAACTTCCTTGCCGTCGTTAAACCTAATAGCATTTACTGAATCATCTTTTGTGTGCCAAAATCTTTTTGATGTGCGTGCCCAGCCAAGTGAGTCAGACATGCCGCCAAGAAAAACTTTGTCAACATCATAAAGGATTGCTCTTAACTGATCTTTCATTGATCCAGTTAAGCTCCCACCTGGCACTGCTCCAGTAATCTGCTCAGCCTGAAAAAAAACCATGGCGTCGGCAGATAATACTATGGCCAGAGAAAAAAATACTACGTAATAACAAATTCTGTGTACCTTCATTGGACATCTCCTATTTTAGTCCATGAGTTATTTATTATTAATTAATATTAATTAATTTTTTACTTACAAAAATAATTCCCCTCCTATAGTTTATAATTATTTAATTGTCAATTAGCTTTCCATTTATTATTCCATCTGTATCGCCTTAACTTAAAAAAGCAACAATAATGGAATAACAAATATTTAATATAATAATGTATAGCGGAAAAGAGCTCTTTTTCGAGGGCTTTTCATGCATAGGTTCTATTTAATTATTCAAGTATATTACCATATTTCTTAATATTTGTCAAGTCTTGGCTAAAATTAGCTAAAAAATAAAATCCCCGCCTTTTATTAAGGCGGGGTGTTTAAAATGATTAAATTCAATAAAATCAATCAAATACCCCGAGTTTGATTTCAAACAATTTCTCTGTACCTGATCTAAGGACGGTGAATTTGAGTTCTTGGCCTGGATTGTACTCCCCTATTATAGCAGTGAGGGTTTTTCTACCATTAACCAACTCATCTTCCACCATGGTTATAATATCGCCAACCTGGAGGCCAGCTTTGTCAGCTGGACTGCCTTTGGTAACGGCAGTGAAGTTTTCAAAACCAGACAGAAGAGCTCCTTTGTCTCTCATTTCTCCAGTAGAGGGATCAACTTTGGGGTACTTGGCTAGATTAATATAGTGGACACCTAAGTAGGGTCGGTAGATCTTTTCTTTTTTAGCCAAGTCGTCAATGGCCGTATTTAAATAATCCATGGGAATAGCAATTGATGTATCAGCAACTACAGCCACGATTTCGCCGGAGAGATTGACTATGGGTGAACCTGCAAGACTTGGATCATAGCCTTCACGGCAAGAGATGAAATGGCTATATTTCTCAGAAGATGCGACGACATCTTCTAAGATGGTTTCATGCAGACTGGCAATGTGTAAGCTGGCGACACGGCTTTTTGGGTATGAGGCAATAAAGCCATAGACTTTTTGACCGGAGGTCAAATCATTTAAACCGCCTAATTTTATAACAGGTAGATCCTTAGCATCAATTTTAACAAAGACTGCCGAGCTAGTCGGATCTTTAAATACTTTTGTAGGTGCATAAATTTTGTAATCAGCGGTTAAAATAACATAGTCCTTATCCCCTATTCTATCTAGCACACTCTGGGTGGTAACAAGCCAACCATCTGCAGTTAAAATAAAGCCAGAACCAAATGAATAACTATCCTGGTAGAAGGGGCCAGAAACTTCATCTGAATTATCATAAAAACTAACAATGACTGGATTTATTCTTTGGTGCAGGTCCTGCAATCTGACATCTTCGGTAACAGTTATATCTTCTTGGCGTTCAACTATGACCTGTCCATTACCTGAAGTAGTGGGATTACTTGGGAAAAGGAAGTCATAAGCCATGCTTGAGGCAAAGCCGAAAAGAATAGAAACCAAAATAACCAGCAGCCAAATGCTACGGTGATAGGTGGGTTTCTTTATTTCCGGATAGTCTTTGGTTTCTTTATAGAAATCAACTATTTCCTCCTCGGCTTGCTGTTTGGAGTTATTATCCGATCTATTTCTGATAGGTTTACTGGTAAATTTTTTAGCCATGAATAGTATTTTTAAGTCCAACGGGCAGTAAGCAGAGTAATTGCCCAGATAATGCCGACAATCAGCGAATAACGCAAGTAGGCCTGCCTGACTAAGGTGCCTGCTAAGTAATGCTTTGATAGGTTTATTATAAAATAATATGAGCTGGTTAACAAGAGGGCTTTGACAAAGGGGGTAAAGGGCAACCAGTGGATAACTATGAAAAGTTCAAGTAAAACCAGGGCTGACAAATAAATAAAGGATTTTCTACCGGTAGTATTTATTTTAGCAATACAAAAATATTGATAAACCGTTAGAGCCACAACAACAAAACTCAATACTGAGAGTAACCAAAGTGGCAAGCGAAGGAAAACGTGTAAGTTATAAAATCCAACAAAAAAGAAAAAGACGGTAGTCACATTAATAATACGGGATATATTTGAAAGAGAATGATTTTTGTATTGATAACGGTGATAATTAAGGAAAATTAAACGACGGAGGTAAATACTATTGGTAATAACTAGGAAGATTATAATAATTTCTTTAATCAGAAATGAATCTGAGAAGAGGAGAAAGAGCAGGCCAGATAATAGGAATAGAAAAGGAGAGATCAAAAAATTGAAAAAAATGATATCGAGACGCCGATGGGTGGCTAAATAGATAAAGAAAACATTAAAAACAAGAATGGCTAGAGCTGCCCACCAAAAAAAACTGGGCTTGAGAAGACTGACTTCAAGACCAATGATAATAATTAAGCTATATAGATAGGAGAGATAAATTGACATTTATAAACTAATCTAACCAATAGAATTGATCAAGCATTTCTTGCCACTTTTTATTAGCCACATCAATCCCGGAATTACTACCTTGAGCAACGGCTTGTTTTTCTGCCTCAAGCAGGCTGATTAATTTTAAGGTAAGATCCTGATACTCGACTGGAGTAGCTAAATTCATGAGCTTGTATTTGGTTGTGTTAATGAGAAAAAGCCAGTCTTGATTTTGCGACTGATAAGCGGAGCGTTCTTGTAAATAAGTGGCAACAAGGTTTTTAACTTGATTTTGATAATTAATAACTAAGTTGGACTGGTTATCAATCGATTGAACAGTACTGACACCCATAACTTGACCATCTGATTTTTTAAACAAACTAGTATCTTCAGCAATAACTCCAAAAGAGATGGATAAAACAACAACAAGTCCGAGTACAATACTGGATGTAAAATGATGCTTTACAAAGAGTTGTTGTTTAGTCATATAATTTTAAATCATTAATTAAAAAGATTCGAGTCTATGGCTTGCCACTCTTCTCCCGCCTCATCCCATTTAAAGGCGTTTAAATAACAAACTTTATCTTCCTCGTCATAAATCTTCTCAACTTTGACATGTGAGCCAACGCGGTTAGAATAAGTTGTTTTTTCATCAAGAACACGTGGTTTTTCCGTAAATTCTAACTTGACCTTTCCCATAGGGCTAATAAACTCAATAATGTGTTTTTCACCTGGGATATCATTACTAATCGGTTCTTTGTATTCTTTATCAACGCCAAATTTGCCCTCAACTGTGTCTATAAGATTAAGCCATTTGTCTTTAGTCATGCTTTAAGTATATAACATTATTTAGAATAAATACAGCCACAATAGTTTTGACGATAAAATCCTTTTTTCTTTGAAATATCACAAGAATGCTTAAAGCCGTCAGCTTTTTTCCAGTCTTTATCAAAAAATTGTATATCTATTTCTTTGGCCAATTGATTGCCAATTCTACTGATAACACCTGCTTTTTTATGAGGACTTATAGAAAGGGTTGAACCAAAATGAGTAAAGCCTTGTTTTTTGGCAGTGCGCGCAGTTTTTTCTAAACGCATTTGATAACAAATATCACAGCGCTTACCACGCTCGGGTTCTTTTTCTAAACCGCTTGTTAATTCAAACCACTGTTTGTCTTCGTATGGGCCTTCGACTAATTTGACGTTATCCAGACTTTTAATATATTTTTTTAACTCATCCAACCTTGCTTGATATTCTTCACGCGGGTGAATGTTGGGGTTATAAAAAAAGAGAGTTACATATAAGCCTATTTTTTGTAGTTCTACTATTGGATAGCAGGCACAAGGCGAGCAACAGGTATGGAGGAGGATGGATTTTTTCATTATAGATACTGTTTTAAAATATCTCTTACGTTATCACATATATCAAAATCTTCTAGTTGGTTCTTATCCGGGTCAAATAAGACAAGGCATTCCCCTTCTTCTTTAACATTAATATCACGAGGATCAATATTTTTTAAAATAAATACGTGACCCATGCCGTCAGTTTTTTGAGCGGGATATTTTTTGGCGCTAACAAAAAAATCCGAGTAGTACTCTAACTGACTCTTATCAATGAGAATTTCTGTTTCCTCATGAAGTTCACGCACAGCACAATCCAAAGGGTCTTCGTTGGGTTCGCAACGACCACCAAAAAAACCAATTTTACCTGGATTTTTAATTCCTGGGATATTTTTCCTTTTTTGAAGGATAATCTGACTATCTTTGGTGAGTATTAGAATGTTTGAAAAATGACGCATAATTAATAAATTATCTAGATAGCTAACTTAATTTCATCAGGTATATAATCAAATCTCTTCTTAGCTAAATCGATCCAATTTTTTAAAACTTCTTTTTCAACTACTTCTAAATTTAAACTATAATAAACGGCCTTGCCTACTTGAATCCTATTGATCAGCTTTGCCTGATGCGCTTTTTGTAAATACGTAACAAAAGTTTGGCGAGCGACTTTTTTGCCCCTAATTTTAAATAAAGTTTTAAACTGTATTTTCTCTCGTTTAACAAGTGGCCTTAAAACCATCTTGATTTTATCATCTATTTCAAAGTTATTTAAATAATTGTCTTTTTGGACTTCTATACTAGTTTTGATAACTGAAATAATAGATAATACTATCGCTTCTAAGGCAAAGGAAGTAAAATGATTTAAATTTTTTCTTTCTAAAGAATAGAGCAGATGTTTATAATAGCGATCCTTTTCAATGTGATAATAGTATGATGTACTATAGAGATTTTTGGTATTAATTTTTAATGTTCGCAATAATATATGTTCCAAAATTCTACACACTCTTTTATTGCCGTTACTAAAAGGATGGAGGGCATAAAGCAGGCAATGGAAAATAGCAACGGATGTTGGCGAAAAGTCTTTTTTTAACCATTTTATTAACTCCCTTACTCCTTTATCTATAATTTTATGAGGAGCTGGCAAATAACTGCCAACACGGATTAAATCATTATTTCTCCATTTGCCAGATCTGTATGACTCAAATTCACCCAGATGATCGTAAAATATGTCCAGTCCCTGAGTTAATTCAAGATGAAGGCTTTTAATAAAGGCAGGGGTTAATTGTTTTAATTGAAATTCTTGAGAATTTAATTTTCTAAAAACTTTAACAATATTAAAAAATTCCAATCTATCGTGATCGTTTTGATTTAATTTCTGACCGAGCTTAATTTTTTTGGCAATAAAATCATAATCCTTGTTATTGACCACTAAATCATAGACGTCTTTAGCTTCAGCTAGGGTTAAGTTTGATCTTTCAGCTTTAGAAATAGCAAAAGAGGCCAGTAATTCATTTTTGCTGATCAGCGTCTTTTCGACTTCTGGATTCATTAGTGTTTGCTCATATTCAGTTAGCTCTTTGTCTAATTCAATGATTTCTTTATCATTAAAAGGCAATAAATCCTTGGTTAGTATAAATTTATCCAAAAACTGAATATTGAGTATTTTTTGGCTTTTATTGGTCATATTATTAGTCTAATTTTAGTCTAATTATTGGTCTAACTATTAGTCTAATAATAGCATAGGAAGAAGGGTCTGTCAAATCTACTCTTTCATGTCGAAGCTTCTTTTAAAATGATTGGACATATCTCTTTTAATACTGGGCATGACCTTGAAACGTTTGACTAAAATTATTTTTACATCAAGTTCCTGGGCAATATCTTGAAAAATTGAGACCAATTCTTGTTTCTTAACCTGAATTTCTTGGGGAATAGCCAACGGAGTTTTTGCCATAGCTTTTAAAAAAGTATTTTTAAGTTCATCAATGCTCATCTCCGGTATTACGCATGCATTTATGATGAAATAAGATTCTTGATGAACAATAAGAACCAAAGGCGGGTAATATAGCTTTCCGCTTTTCTTGTGGGCTACGGATATGGGCGTTGGGAAATAATCTAGTTCCCAAATACCTGATCGTCTATCAGCTGTCTTTTTCTTGTTTTTTTCTGTTCTTGGTTTGCCCGAGGATGCATGTTTTTTAGGCATAATCAAATAACTTTAATTTAAACATAGATACTTCTATAGAAATTTATTAATAATCTGCGTGTAATTTTTACAAAAATCAATTACAAAATTTTGATCTGAAAAAAAATTCTTTAGATCATAGGATAGTTTTTGGGTAGTAACTTTTTTATTAATTTTTTCCTTAAGTAGCTTCTTGAGCTGTGTCCAATTATCAATATTAGTTAATCTCTTAAGATTTTTGAAGTCGGGTTCAATTTGCTTTTCTAAATACCAAAAAAGATCATAAAAATCCCTACCCTTAACATCAACATCATTATCTTTGCCTTTAAACCATTCTCGGGTAAAAATAGCGTTGAGCTTGCCGGTCATGAGAAACTGCTGGGTATAGTTTCTAACCAGGGTGTTAAAGCCGTAATTAGAAATTGGAGTTAATTCAATTTTGTGATTTTTAAAAATTGTTTGATTGGGCTCTATTTTAACATAAAGGAGTTGGCTTTCCCCAGTAGTTGCCAGCCCTAAATCCTTAAGGATCGGGAACTTTAAATAAATTCTTGTTTTGCCCTGGCATTTAGTGATAACATCAACCATGAATTTCTGACTAAAATATTTTTCAAGGCGCTTGGCCATCTTGGGCAGATCAAGTTTCTTAAAATTCGTGGCCGATAAATCAAAATCAAGATCTTCAGACAGTCTGGGCAGGCCAAAACACATGCGCAAACATGATCCACCAGTGAAAATAAAGTTTTGATATTCTTTTTGGCTGTAAATAAATTCAAGCGTAGGATACTGTAAATATTCTTTGATAAAATTTTTAATAACAAAATCAGGCACGCCTTGTTGCCTTTTGTTGTTTACTATATCTTGTAAAATATTTTTAAGCATAATATAGCTGTTTAATTAGATTAAAAACTTTTCTGAGTCGTTGGCTTCTGGTTAATTTTAAATAAGAATAAGCAGATAAAAATTCTTTTTTACTGATATTTTCCCAATTAAGGCGCAAGTCTATGATAGCCTGTTTACTAATAGGTTTATTCTTCAAAAAACGTAAATACAGGTAATCAAAAAGAGCCTTGGATTTAGTGGCTTCCAGGACGGGGGCTTTATAAAAATATTTAACCGTATAACCAGTAAAAAGCTTGGGTGATATTGAATAATAGCGAAAAGCGCTCAAGTCGTTGACAATTTCTCTGCTGGTCTTTGGCGTAATAGAGGTCATAGCAGTTACTCCTTCAGTTAAAAGTTGATATTTAGCTAAGACATATTCCAGGGAAAGATAAGAGGGTGTTAGCAATTGATTAGCGATATACTCCAAATAGAGATCTTTTTGGGGCTCTTTAGTATATTGACCCTGCAGAATATAACTGCCTTTTTTGAGGGCAATAAGCTCCCTATTTTTTAACCAATATTTAATATTGGCAGATAATACATCCTCGCTTGGCTCAAGATTTCTTAATATCTTTTTGTCCAAGATTAGCAAATCACTGGTTTTTAATTTTAATTGACTTAATTTCATAAAATAGCTGTTTGGGAATTAGTATATTAATTATACCAATTCCTGAACAATTGTCAAGTGAGTATTTTTACTTTCCCTTGTTGTAATAAAGACTCTTAATAAATTCAATCAAGCCAATAACTAAGATACACTCCATAATAATGACAAACCATTCTTGCCAGCCGAGAGATACAGTATGAAATACTTTTTGCAAGAATGGATTATATACCACTAAGAGCTGTAAAAGGATACCAATAACTACACCAAAGATAAGGAAGCGGTTGTTAAAAGGATTGGTGTGCCAGATGGGTTTGCGCAAACTGCGCACAGAGAACACATACAGAAGCGAGTCAAAGGCAAGGGCAGAAAATGCGGCAGTACGGGCTAAATCAAGATCACCAAAACGATTGAAAAAATGGAAGATGAAGAGAGTACCAATGGCGGTAAAAATACTAATAGTAGCTATAAGAATTTTTCTTTCCTTATCTAAAATGTTTCTACTTCTCTTCTCTGGATGCTCGTGCATGATATCTCCTTCTGGCGGTTCTTGAGTTAGAGCTAGAGCTGGGAAAGTATCATCAATTAAATTAATCCAGATAATCTGGCTGGCTAAAATTGGTAGGGGCCAGCCCGCCAAAAGGCTGGCTACTATTATAATAACCTCGGTGAATGAGTCGGAAAGGAAGTAAAGAATAACTTTCTTAATATTATCATAAATTACCCTGCCTTCTTTAACGGCAGCCACAATGGTCTTAAAGTTATCATCCAAAAGTATCATATCAGCAGTTTCTTTGGCTACATCGGTACCTGAACCCACTGAGATCCCTATATTGGCTTTTTTAAGAGCCGGGGCATCATTAATGCCGTCACCGGTCATAGCGACGACGTGTCCCCTGTCCTGCCAGGCTTTAACGATACGCAATTTGTCTTCTGGAGTAACACGAGCGTAAACGGTGATATCTTTAACTTTCTCCTTTAATTGCTTATCATCAAGTTGGGCTAGCTCATGGCCAGAAATAATATTCTTTTTACCGGCACTTAGGCCGATTTCTTTGGCAATGGAAGCGGCGGTTAGGGCATGATCGCCGGTGATCATAACGGTTTTTAATCCCGCCTGTTTGACGGTATCGATGATTTTTTTAATATTTGATCTAACTGGATCTTTAATACCCAAAAGCCCAAGGAAGATAAAATTATCTTGACTGACTTTATCTAATTTTTTAGATGTCTCCCCGACTTGCTTGTAAGCTAGGGCCAAAACGCGCAAACCGCGGCGACTCATTTCTTCATACTGTTGTTGCAATTTTTTCCTGTGTTCAGTGGTAATTTCTGCATGTTTATCTTTGGTATGTGTAGAATAGACATATTTAGAAAATTGCATAACAATTTCTGGAGCGCCTTTAAGATAAACGGTATTGCGGCCTTTGCCTTTATGAAGAGTCATCATAAATTTCCAGGCGCTATCAAAAGGTATTTCATCTAAGCGCGGCTCTTCTTTGTCTATTTCCTTTTTAGAAATGCCAACACTACGAGCAGCTAAAAGCAGAGCTTTTTCTGTGGGCATACCCCGCACAATATCTTGTTTTTCTTTGTGTCTCTCAGTATAGGCGTTATTACAGGCTGAGGCCGCATGCAAGATAAGCATATAGTCGTCTGGTTGATGCTTGGCTGGGTTGAATTCTTGGCTGGAAAATTCGAGATGATGTTCTGGGGTACTAATTTCAACTACGCGCATTTCACCTTCGGTTAAGGTGCCTGTTTTATCGGCACAAATAACAGAGGTCGAGCCAAGGATTTCTGCGGCCAAAAGATGTTTGACTAGGGCTTTTTTCTTTAAAATTCTTTGCATGCCAACGGCGAGTACCATAGTAACAGCGACTAAGAGTCCTTCGGGCACGGCAGAAACGGCGACAGCGATTGCGGTTATAAAAATATCGATGAATGAGCGGCCGGAGGCTAAACCAATACCAAAAATTAAAAGACAAATCGCGAGCACTAGTAAACTAATTTTTCTTGAGAAAATATTTAAACGGCGTTGGAGAGGAGTTACAAGTTCGCCTGTACCAGCCACTAAGCTGGCGATATGGCCAAGCGCAGTACTATCTGCGGTTGATGTAACAACGCCGATAGCGTTGCCTTGAGTGACGGCAGTCCCCATAAAAGCCATGTTGGTTTGATCGGCGATAATAAAATCACCGGATAAGGTTTGATTGTTTTTATCAATCTCTCCAGATTCTCCAGTTAAAGGAGCTTCATTGGTTTTAAGGTCGGTGGCTTGTAATATTCTTAAATCAGCTGGAATTTTGTCTCCAGGAGACAAAAAGACAATATCTCCTGGTACGAGATTTTTGGTTTCAATTTGTTTTTTGTGTCCATCGCGCATGACTTGGCAGTGATTGACGACAATTTTGCGCAAAGAAGAAAGAGCGGTTTCGGCTTTGTTCTCTTGGTAGAAGCCGATAATCACATTAATGACAACAGCCAAAAGAATAACGCCGGCATCAACAAAATCTTTCAGAAGGGCACTGATTAGAGAGGCGGCTAGGAGGATATATACTAGAGAGCTTTTGAATTGGGTTATAAGGATCTTGAGGCGTGATTGACGACGACTTTCTGGTAATTTATTTTCTCCGTATTGTTTTAATCTTTCTTCAACTTCATCTTGAGTTAAACCATTTTTAGAAGAATCTAGTTTAATTAAAACATCATCAGCAGACATGGTATACCATTTATCTGCGCTTTTTTCGCGACGGTTTTTGTGAGACTGTGAAATTTGAGACATGAGGGTTGAATTATATTTTAGAAAAATTATTTACGTTGGGGGAGAATTTTTATTTTAATTGAGTTTGTATTTTCTTTTTTAATTTAGAATATTGATACTGGTTCAAATCTAATTCTATAACTTGCGTGGTTATATTGAGTAGTTTTACTAACTCCTCTTTGTGTTTTTCTAAATCGTATTTATGTAAAATATTTTTATAAAATTCAAAATCAAAATTACCACGAGCTAACAAGCTAATAATATCAATTTTGTCTTTTTCCCCTTTGGCACTGCCTTGGCGTTCATAATGAGCAATCTGCTTGAGGATTAAGAGAATTTCTTTTTTTGGTACAGTAAATCCCTCTAGATTGTGTGTGTATTCTTGAATGTCTTCTGTGGGTATTCCTAACTCTGAATAAAAAGGCACATAAATGTCAATATCAATTTCTTCAATAACAATTTCATATTTTTTTAAGCGGTCATTTTTACTTAAATCGTGAGCTGATCTTAATTTATCAAGCGATTGATAGTCTATAATAATATCAATATCTTTGGATTTTAAACTTTGAGTGTATAAAAAAACTGCCCAACCATCGATAAGAACAAACTCAAATTGATGTTTTAGGCCTTGAAGAATCTTAAAACTCTTAGATGTAATTATGTCTTGGTAATATTGCATGTTCTTAAAACTTACTCTTTAAACCCTTGAGAAAATCTTCGGCATGCCACTCCCCTAAATTCCATAAGTCAGTATAAATTTGAGCCAGGGGAGGAAATGGCTGGTAATTTTTTAAAAAATCATCAGCTTGTAAAACAATTAAATTAGCATTTCCTTTTTTGGGTGGAAATCTCTTTTGAATTTCTTCTAGATTGTCAGTATAAACATAAACTTTATCATAATCAGCTGGGGCCTCATTGAATTTTAAGCGATAAGCAGAATAGCATGCAGGAAAAGCGGTACTTGGCAACTGCCCTTCAATCTTTTGAACTGGTAAATCAACATGGGTTTTATAAATTATATCTTTGGTTAAATTGTGGTGCGTCGCCCAGATATTTAAAAATTTGTATTTGTCTGTAACTCTAAAGAATCTACCGCTAACCTCAATGGCGCCACTGGCTCTTGGAATTTTAAGTGCATTAAAAACAGTACTCAAGGAAAATCCAAATTTTTGAGCTAATTCTTTTTGGGTGAAATTATTATGTTTTTTCTCTAACGCTTGATATAGTATCTCACGCCAAATAATCTCTTTTTTAAGCATAAAATGGTTCTCATTTCGATATTTAATAGCTAATTTAAGCTTCATTTCTATTATATTCGAAATGAGATGGTTTGTCAAGCTTAATCTAATTTATAATAATTATCCTGAATTTCTTTGGTTATTCGATCAAGTGTTGATTTTTTAACTTCTTTAAAGTCATATTCATCAACAAATTTTGTCCATTTGTTATTTCTGAGAGTAAAGAAGCGTATCTCATATAACGCGTATGGGCCTTCATCGTTGTACACCTCCATTCTACCGCCAGCCCAATCCTTATATTTAGGATCAAAAATAGCTTCTTCGACAAACGATAGAAAATATTTATCTTTTAGCTCTTTTTGTTTTTTCATATACAATTAATTTTGCCTAAATCCTTTTTAACTTGTTTTTGTAATTCCTCAACATTTTTGAACTTTTTCACCTCTCTGATCTTTTTGATTATTTTAACTTCCATTTCATTGCCATATATATCTTCTGAAAAGTCTTTAATTAAAACCTCCAGAGTTGTGGCTTCATTAAACGTTTCTTTAAATCCAAAGTGCATAACTCCTTTATATTTCTGATTGTTTATAACAAGATCAACTAGATAAATACCATGTGGGATATCTATATCTTCTTTATTTAAACTGGCGGTTGAAAAACCGAGCTCTTTCCCCCGGCCAGCACCTCTGATAACTTTTGCTTTAAAAGAAATACTTTTTGCTTGTCCCTTGCTAACTACTTTATAGAAAGCAAAAAGCAAAATTAAGGCAAAAATTATTTGAGTAGTATTTAAAACATTTTTATTTATAATAAAATCTAAAATGACTGCTGATAATGGCCAAAATAATTCGCATATCGTAGCGGTAGAAGCCGTAATGCGCTTAAGTCCGAAATAGTAGATAAACATGGCTACTGCCCCACTGGTGAAGACGATTAGGAGTAACAACCACCATTGTAAGTTACTAACTAAATTAATTTTAGATAAATCCCCTGTTATGAGGATAAGAATAAAGACTAATACAGAGGTTATACCAAAACGCAAGGCTGTTGTTGATTTAAAATCCAAATGATTAACAATGCGCTTGCCAAATACAGTGGATGACCCAAATGAAAAAGCAGCGATGACTGCAAAAAATGCTGCATTATTTAACCAGTCAATTTCAGATAGATTTAAACCAGTTTTACCAAATGCCAAAAAATATGCTGATACAATGGCTAGGCCTGCCCAAAGATAGAATTGACGAGTTAGTTTTTCTTTTAAAATAATTCTGGCCAAAAACAAAGCAAAAATCGGCTGAAGTTTTTGTAATATAATAACAGTGGCGAAGGTTATCTCTCCATGAATGGCAGAAAAGAAAGCTTTGGTAATCATTAAGGTACCAAGTAATCCGCCAAAAACGCATACCCAAAGAATTGCTCCCCAACTTTTACGACTCAAGCTTTTTATTTTTTTCCAATTTAAAACAATAAAAGGGCTTAAAAACAAAAAGCCAAGGGCATGCTCTAAAAATACGACGAGTCCGGCTGGCAATACATAAAACTTGGGTCTGATAAAAACACCGTCTAGACTCCAAAAAAGTGCTGCTAACATTATAGCTAGTGCGCCGAAAAGGATGGTTTTGTTTGGGATTTGTAGTTTCATTGTTTATTTATGATTATATGGCTATATTCTATCTACATTATATCACAAGTATTATAAAATTTAATCATTTTAATAGTAGCTCCTCCTTGTTTTAAGAGTCCAAAATGTATTTGAACTTGTTTGGGATAATAATTATCATTTTTTATCTATTTTAGTTCTTTTTTCCTTTATATTAGCCAAAAAACATATTATTAATGATTGCATGCTTGACATTTACTTGAAAAAATGTTAAAATAACTGAATAAAATTGTACCTTTTTAAATTGAATATTAAAATAATCATAGGAGATTTGTCATGACAAAATCAGATTTCGTAAAAATGGTTTATTACGTTAGACACCCGGATAAAGACCATTCAAATGGTAAAAAACAGCGCACCGGAAAAGGTGGCTTTTCATTGGGTGCGAAGCTTGGACAATGGTTTCGTAGCGCCAATGTTGTTATCACTGATATTTTTGCTGGTGAATTGCCCAGAACCTGGGAAGGAATTGTTGCTTTCTTGGCGTCACTGTTACCCGAAAAACCATTCACGGTTCATGAATACTTATCAATTGGAAACAGCAACGTTTTTAGTGGCTTCTTCACCAAAGAAGTAATGGATGAGGTCCAAAACAGTGGTAAAACTAACTGGCAGGCACTGAATGCAGTACATGATATAGATACTATAAAGGTTTTTGCAAAATATGCCTTGGATGGTTTAAAAGATGCCTTTGGTGCAATGCAAGGTGATACTGCGGTAATTTCTGGCCACAGCCCGGTAATTGAAGGTGCGGCATGGTTTGCCTCTGATATGAAAATGAAAATCGACCGGCAGCCTGAATCCTGTGAAGGGATGATTTTTGGCCAGAAGGCGTCGGGTGATATTGAATTTGTCGACTGGATTACATTGCCGTCGAAAAAAGAAGTCAAAAAAGATACAGAAAAAATTCCTGACATGGACACCTACCTCAAAACACAAAGTTCCAAAAAATAACTACAATCCCCAATCAATATTAAAGTTAACAAAAAAGGTACAAATTTTAAAATAATGCCGAGTTTTCCTTATAACGAGACTCGGTATTTATTTTCCTCAAAAATTATATAGCTATAACTTATGCACAATCCCCTGCTCTGCATCTACTTCTACCATGTCTCCATCTTTTAAAATTTGGGTAGCATTTTTAGTGCCAACAATACATGGGGTTTTTAATTCTCTGGCGATCTTAGCTGGGTGGTCGGTAAGACCTCCCAGATCGGTGACTATGGCAGCTACTTGATTTATCTTGTTTTTTAAAAGTGGACTAAATCTGTCAGTTACTAAAATATCTCCTTTTTGTATTTTGCCTACCTGGTCATCAGTTAAAACTACTTTGACTTTACCCTGAGCTTTACCTGAATGAGCTACAATACCTTTTATTAAATCATCATTATTTGATGATTTTTTTGTTTTCTTAAGCCAACTAAATAGAGACATATGTTTTATAGGTTAATTTTTAATTGTTTTTAAATAATATATTTAATAGTTTCTTCTTAAAATCATGGAAATTCTTATATAATATAGTTTTAACCCCGATTTTCTCAGGTTCGACTAAATTAAAATCCTGGTCATCAACCATAACCACCTCATGGGGTTTTACTTTAAATCTTTTTAAAATATATCTAATGGTTTTTGGAGAGTCTTTGGCATAACCCAGATCATAGGTGTTAAGATAGTGTTTAAAATACCAACGCATGTGGGTCTTAGTAAAAGCATAATTAAACTGCCATGGGGTATTTTTTGAAAGAAGAAATATAGCATAGCCTTGTTTTTGTAATTCTCGGCATAAATTCAAGACTGGTTTATTTGCTTTTTGAAAAGATAAATGCTTAGTACGTAGTTCTTTCCATGTTTCATTAAGCCCCAAATCCTTTATTGGACCTTCAAAAGATTCTCGTTCTGTGATTTTTCTAATGGCAGCACTACAGAACCACTTGTAATAAACAATATCATATAGATACTTATATGTATAACCATATTTCTTCTTATACTTCTTTTCTAGCCACTGGCAAGTCTCTTTGTATGAGCCTTTTGTCATAACCCCGTAGTAATCTATAATAATGAGTTTGATTTTGCTGTTTCTTTTATTGACCATAATGGCATTGACAAATTATTTATATATGCTATATTTATTATAGAAAGTCGCTCGGCGAAGGCCTGCCCTTTTGGCAGAGATTGGTTCCGATTTATCGGAAATAGCCGAGAACAATCAATCTAGCCCCGAATTTATTCGGGGTTTTTAATTTCTATAATATACTTATTATCAATAGCTTTATTGTAGACATTTTGGGCCAGTTTTTTGCCAATAAAACTAGCCCTAATGCAACCCGCCCACCTGTCCACTAATCGTATTAACGGTTCGCTTTCGTCTCTCGCACTTCTAACTAGCCCTGTTTTTATTTTTCTAATACGCAAGGCGTTGGTTAATTCCCTGGACTTCTTCCTATCGATGCCATCAACATAGATTATGGCCTTATAGTCATTTTTGGCTTTATCCGCTATTGACCTTTCTAATGTGTCAAGCATGGGTAAAAAATATGGAATTGGTTTTTTATAACGACCAAAATATATTTCCCCTTGGCCAATACCTTTACTAATAGTTTTTTCTAAAAAATTAATATTTCTTTCTAGCCTGGTTTTGTGCCATTTTCTGTTTCCGATTTTAACTAAATATTCAATTTCTTCTATTTTTTTACGTAATTGATTCTGTTCTTCATCACTAAGCATAGCGACTACGACAAAAAAATCAGAGCCTTGATCTTGACCTGTTTCGTCAATATAGCAATATAGTTTTTGCTTGGACATATTAATTCTTTAAAATTTTAACAATCCCCTGCTTGGCATCTACCGCTACTAAATCCCCATCTTTTAAAATATCGGTTATGTTTTTAATGCCAACGATACATGGGGTTTTTAATTCACGTGAAACTATGGCGGCGTGGGAAAGTAATCCGCCGATTTCTGTAAGAATTGCGGAGGCTCTTTCCATGGCAGGCACAAAAGAAGGTACAGTGTTTTTAGCTAGCATAATGTCCCCTTTTCTAACTTTAGTTAAATCGGCCACACCATAGACCAAAGATATCCTGCCCTGTGCCTTGCCAATGGAAGCGGGCTGGCCTCTGAATTCTTTAATGTTTTTATTAATCTTTTCTTGAGATACTTCGAGTTTGCGATATTGTTTTAGCTTTTGACCGGTAAAAATTTTTACTTGGCCATTTTCTAGCATATAAGTATTATCTCTGATTCTTTCTTTGAGTTCTTGCTTAAACTCCAAGCTTGGTGTTTTTGCTTCTTCAAGATAACAAACAATCTCCTGAATATCCATTTCAATTAATTGATTGTATTTAATATTAAAACGTTTAGTAATTTCCTGCCAAAGGTGTTGGCTGTGATAGGTAAAATAGTTCCAGGTTTCGTCAAAGAGGTTGGTGCAATAAGCCATGTGCTTAACTGTTTTAATAAGAAGGATTTCTTTTTGATTAAATTTTAATTGGTGAGCTAATTTTAACCAGTTGTTGTTATCTTTTTCAAATTGGGTGATAGATTTAATTTCTTTATTATGGTCTCTGGAAAGATTATCTTTAACTCTTGTGTCTAAATATTTCTTGTCCCAAAGTTTGCCTTTAAAATAGAAAAGGCCAAGGTAGGCATATTTTTTTAAATGATGATCAATTAACTGTATTTTTTTGCCTTTCTTTTCTTTTATCTTTTTAATAAGTTGCCAAAAATCTTTTTGTTCTTTTTGCATGACTGATGGCTCTTTGGCTTGGCTAAAGATTTCAAAGAGTTTGGCTTGTTTTTCTAAATTACTTTCTTTTTGGCGAATAATGTTGTATAAATCATCTCCTAAGTATTGGTGATAATTATAGTTATATAGATAGTCTATGTGATTACAGACAACTTTTTGCAGTTTTTCTAAAAAATTAATCAATTGTCTGTTAGAACAACTACTAAACTCAATATCTTTAAGCCTATCTGTAAATTTAACCATTTTGATAAGCTCTTTTTCATAAATAAGATAACTTTTCAAGATAAAACCAGGATTTTGGGCTTCTCTTTTTTTGTTTTGAGTAATAAATTTATGTATATCTTCTTTTCTGGTATCCCGATGAGCATCAACTTGGCGATATAGTTTAAGGGCAAATCGACCTGGCTTCTTGTTTCCTGGCAAGGAATTAAAATACATGCCACGAGCAACAAGACTGATCAATAACAATTCGAAGTTTGATCCTTTTTTAGAGAGGATTTGCCAATTTATTTTTTTACTCATAATTTTACTAAACCTTTAGTAGCATTAACTTTGACTTGTTGATTGTCTTTTAGGATTTTAGTGGCAAAGCGAGTACCGATGATACAGGGTATACCAAGTTCACGAGAAACTATGGCAGCATGACAGGTAACTCCACCCTCGTCTGTTATAATAGCAGAGGATTTTTTCATTAAAGGGACCATATTAGGATTGGTGGCATATGAGACTAAAATATCGCCACTGTCGAATTTGGCATAATCTTCTTTGTTTTTAATAATCTTAACTTTGCCTTGGACTTGGCCATGGCAAGCACACTGGCCGTTAAGTTCTTTCAAGCCCTTGGGTACTGGACGAGATTTTATTTTTTTAATAAAATCTTTGGCTTGTTTGCCAACAAGCAACTTAGGTTTACCATGAATAACAAGATAGAAATTACATTTAATTCTTTCATTTAACTCGTGATGATCAACTTCTTTTTTATTTAATAAAATTTTAACAATTTCATTTTTTAATAGATAATGACCTTGGTTTTGGCTGATATGTATTCTTTTACCAAGTTCTTTGAGTAAATTATCATAAGCGTAGTAGCTGTGAGATTCAATATCTTTTCTATATGCTTTTTGAAAACTAAATTCTCTAACTACCCAAAACATCCATTGACGCTTGTCATCAATCATGAGTTCTTTGGTGAGTTGATTCCTACGGGAATCAACTGTTTTAAATTCTTTTTTAATTTTCTGATATTCTTCGACTGGTTTTTTCTTTTTTAACCAATCTTTAATTGCTGTTATAAAATAATCAGTTTCGAGAAGCGGGCCTTCAAAGCCGTAGTTGATCCAGGTAAACTTCTGAGTATGATTTTCTAATTTGGTTAAAAATTCTCTATCTTTTTTAATTAATTCCTGGGTGATTCTTTCAGCTGGAAGAGTAAATATTTTTGAGAGTTTTTTTGACTTTTCTACTTGAATAGCCAGGGTTAAAATACTCTCTTTTTCTCTGGCGGTATAGGTTTTTCTTTTACTACTGGTTAAATACTGGTAGATCTCCAAGGTGGTGTATTTGCTTGAAAAAGACAGATTGTTTAAATATTCAGTTAGGGTATTGGTCCAAAGAGGGGTGCTATGCTCCGAAAAAATAAAGGGCACGCTCCAGGTACTCATTTGGCCAAAGTATTTGTAGAATTTTTCAAAAAGATTAGCTAATTGCCTATTGGTTAATTTGGATAAATCGGTTTTTAAAATTTGATTATTGAATTTGAAAAAAATATCTATAATATCATAAATATTTTTGAGCATGCGCTTGGCGAACCTCTTATCCCCCGATAGTTTGTTAAATATAAAAGTAGCAAATGAGTTATAGTCGGCTAGATCATAGGTTTGCCTTAAAAATCCGTTTTGTGTACCTACGGCTTGGTAAAGTATGCCTCGGCCATAGACTTTTTTAAAACCATGGTAATCTGCATCAAAATGAAAAGCATAGGGGCAGAGATTAGCTCCATAGTTTTCACTAATTAAAAACCAATTGAGATCTTTTTTGGGCATATATCTAGATTTTACTAACTAATCCCTTGGTAGCATCAACCTTTACTATATCACCGTCTTTGAGGACTTTACTGGCAATTTTCGTACCAACAATACAAGGAATATTGAATTCTCGCGAGACTATGGCAGCGTGAGCTGTCATGCCTCCCTCATCGGTGACAATAGCAGCAGCTTTTTTAATGGCCGTCATTAAACGTGGAGTGGTCATAGGAGAGATCAAGATATCACCTTTATTCATCTTTTGCTGATCTTCCTCTGTTATTATTATCTTAACAGACCCGCGAGCTTTGCCAAGGCAAGCTGTAGTACCTTTAATAACTTGGGTGTTGCTAGCTATTTTTTCTTCTAAGTTTTTTATATAATAATCTTTGGCTTGTTTACCAACAAGGAGCTTCCATTCACCGTTAACCATTCTGAGGATCCAAAATTGTTGTCTTACTTTGAGTTCCTGCAAAGTTAATTTTTTATCTTGTAAAAACCCCTTAAAACTGAGAGGGTCGTACCATTCAATTTGCGCTAAAGTTTTTTTATTTGAAATGGCCTGGTTTAGATGAGCTAAAAGTTCATCATAGAGGAAACCAGAGACTCTTTCCCCTACTTCATAGAAGAAGGTAAACCAAGAGAGTATATTTACAAGTTCAAATTGTAATTTATTTAATTTTAATTGGTTAATTAGCTTTTGCTTATCTCCTTCAACTTTAGCTGAAGGGTGATAGAGTTCGGTTAATATACCGGTAATATTTTTAGGAGCTGAAAGTAAAGAAATGGTATTTATAATGTACCCATCCTCTAGACAACTGTATTTGGTGAATTATGATACAATAAAGTCATATGAAAAGACTCACCCCCAAGCAAAAAGCACATATTGCTTTAGCCGCCTTGAAAGGCGA
>Ga0075122_10000919_pt1 | contig 21964 bp, 33 predicted proteins | sample AntAceMetag02UKB_FD_69790 | JGI IMG/M metagenome (GOLD analysis project Ga0075122, IMG submission 69790) | Saline lake microbial communities from Ace Lake, Antarctica - Antarctic Ace Lake Metagenome 02UKB | ecosystem: Environmental > Aquatic > Non-marine Saline and Alkaline > Saline | place...
ATAAGTAAAGGGAATAAATATGAAAGCACTTTTAAAAGACGACCTTCTAATTAAAGGATTCGGCTATCCATTATCGGAATATGGATTTGATATTGCTGTGTGGGGAGGTAAGAAATCAGAATTTGATATTTTTGATGAAGAAAAACCAAATATCGTAATATGTAATACTCATGATTGTACTCCGTCTTTTATAAAATGTCTGAACGAAAATAAACACACAATAACCATTCTATTCAATAAAGATGCTCACAAACATTCTCTACATCCATTAGAATGGAAATTTTATGTTATTCCAGAGAGAAAAAAAAATCTTCCAACAGATGGAATAAATTTAGGAGAGTGGAAAGAAATAATTCTCCCTCCGATGGTGGACACAACTCTGTTTTATCCGGTTAAAAAAGATCCTATCTTAGAATGCGATTTAGGAGTATGGGGACCGCAAAACGATATAGTCTACTCTATGTGTTATCCAATTGGAGAGTTAAATATCAAAATTTTTGGTCCTGATCCTTGGTCACAACCACAATATATGGGTATGACTTCGCATGAAAATAGATTAAAACTGTATAGATCAGCCAAAGCGTGTTGGGCACATTCCGTTGATGAAGCCTTACGAATTATGGCATGTAAAGGGTTTTCTATACTAACCCCACAATGGGGTTGGGATTTTCTTGGATATCCACCTATACAAAATGCAGAGCAATTAAAACAAGAGTTAAAAACTATTATAGCAAACGAACAAAACTATCGAACTTCTACAATAAATAAATTATTCGATATGGTTATACAAGGATTTACGTATCAAATTGGATGGGAAAAAATATTAAAGGAAATATCATGATTTCAAAATACGACAGGGTTTTGGTTACTGGAGCCACAGGATTTCTAGGACAATCTTTATATCGAGAATTATCTAAACAAGGATATTATAATATTCTTGCGTTAAAACATAATGATTTTGAAAAAAACTTTCTTACTCCTATGTGTGAATTACTTGATTTTCAACAAACAAAAACTTATTTTCAATGGTGTAAACCAAAACATGTTATTCATCTAGCCGGTCTCGTTGGTGGTATTGGAGCAAATAGAAGTAAAGGAGGAGAATTTACGTATAAAAATTTACAAATAGGACTGAATGTTATAGAAGCAGCAAGATTATATAACGTAGAAAAAGTCGTAATGATAGGAACAGTATGTTGTTATCCTAGTAATACTCCGGTTCCGTTTAGAGAAGATCAAATTTATAATGGGATGCCAGAGATTACAAATTCTGGTTACGGAATTGCTAAAAGGGCACTTATGAAAATGTGTTCAGAATATAATAAACAGCATGGTATGAAAAATATTTCGGTTGTACCAGTAAACCTAATGGGACCAGGAGAACATTATCATTTAGAAAACTCACACGTAATTCCATCTCTTATTATGAAATTTAACAAAGCTATAAAGGAAAGGAAGGATGTGGTATTGTGGGGGACTGGAAAATGTAGTCGAGAATTTTTATATGTTGACGACTGTTCTCGTGGGATCATTAAAGCTATGGAATGTAATGCATGTGAAGGCCCAATTAATTTAGGGACTGGTAAGGAAATTACTATTTATGATTTAGCTCATAAAATCGCAAAATTAATGAATTTTAATGGGAAAATTGTGTGGGATACTACAAAACCAGATGGACAATTAAGGAGATGTCTTGATGTGTCATTAGCAAAACAAATGCTTAGATGGGAAGCTACTACTTCCTTGGAAGAAGGACTAGTTAATACGATTCAAGATTATAGGGAGAGATTTAATGTTTAAAATTCCGTATATCAAAGATGAACATGGCAATATTTTAATTCATTGTCCTCAATGTAGTGAAAAGCAAATTCTTCCAATAAATGAAGATTGGTATGAGATAGATATTCAAGGCAATGTTATACCGATATTTGTGTGTATGGCTAAAGATAGAAAATGTAATTGTATGATGAATATTAAATTGGAAAAGATGAAAAAAATATAAATGTTAACAATAATTTTTTCAAAAGATCGACCTGCCCAGTTAAACGCATTATTATCTTCTATCGAACTTTATGATAAAGAAACAGTATTTGATCCCTACGTTTTATATACATATTCATCTGACGAATTCAAAAGAGGGTACGAAAAATGCTTTGAGAAACCAATAAATAGATCAATAAGAATTAAAAAAGAGAAAAACTTTAGACAAGACTTATGCAATATCTTACTAGATAACAATTGGTGTAACCATCAAAATTATATTATGTTTCTCGTTGACGATATGATTTTAAGAAAAGAAATCCCATTTATATGGGAGGAAGCAGAACAAATTCTTGATCGTCCTAGCATGTCGTGTCTATCTCTCAGATTAGGAAAAAATATTACATGGCAATATCAAACAGATCAACCAACACCACAACCGAATTTTGTAGAAGAGGAAAAGTTTTTGGCATGGAACCGAAATACCATTCCTTATCCACTTTATTTCAATTATCCTATTAGTGTTGACGGTCATATTTTTAAATCCCGGTTTATTATTTCTCTAATCAAACAAACCCAATTTACACAACCTAACACTTTTGAAGGAAATCTCCAAAAATTAGTAAGAAGATGCCCACCAATGATAGCTTGTCCTCGGGAAAGTTTGTTTATAAACAATACTATTAATCGGGTACAAGACTTATATCCTAATAAAGTCGGAGAAACAATAAGTTGTTCTCCTAAAGAACTAAATGAGAAATATCTGGAAGGATGGGAAATAGATTTTAATGAGATGGATTTTTCAAAAACTGTAGGAGCACATCAGGAGTATGAAATAAAATGGAAAATATAATCAACCCAAATGCAAAATGCTTCTGTGTTCTCTCTGACGAAAGATATTTAATTTTTGGGCTTACATTTTGTGAAAGTATACACAAATATATGTCTTCCGATTATGTTATTCATTATCTTGCAACTGATGACGCAACATACAAAAAATTATTATATATTGCTGAAGCATACCAATTAAATATATATCCCCATAAGTTATTAGAGATAGAAAAAACAAATGCTTACAAAGAAATAGAAAAAAGATATCCTAGAAGAGGAGGGAAACAAGACCAAGATTCTCCTTTACATTGGGGGCTCACTCCATTATTTAGTCATTACATAATGGAAAAATTTAATTCTCCTATCATGTATGCTGACACAGACATTCTGTTTTATAGAGATCCAGAAGAGATTTTTGCATGTTGTGAAGATCGTAGTGTAGGATTGGTTACACACAAAAACGTTTCATTAAACGCAGATCCAAAAACAAGTCCCCCATACAACGTAGGCATCCTTTATTTTAATAATAACGAAAACGGTAAAAAAACTTTAGAATGGTGGATGGATCATATTGTCCACAGAAAAAATCTACCAGACGGACGAAAAGGCGGAGGATGGCTAGATCAGGCCCTACTTTCGTTTTTTCCACAAATTTGCCCTCAAAACGAAATAAAATTAATTGACGAATCTATAGGACACGGTGGACCTTGGGGATTAAATAAGGCCAAAATTGAAAACGGCAATTATATATGGAATTCAAAGGGTATTCTTCATGATAAAACGACTACGCAACCATTATCTTTCTTTCATTTTTCTCATTTTTTACCTAATTATGACAATAACAGTTGGGATTATGACTACTTTGGTGAACTTAGACTGAAAAAAAATATCAAAGAAAGAGAAGATGTTAAGCTTTTGTACCAGGATTACTATAACAAATGCAGACAAGTGAAAGAAGTATACGAAATATGAACGACGCCCTAAATAGAATTCGTTATTATTTTCATTTTCCATCGCGAATACCCTTGTTTATTAAACATACCGATAATCACGGATGGTTTTCTCAAATACATAAGGATGTTTTTTCTGAATTTCTTTCTCCAAAAACCAAACTAATAGTTGAATTAGGATCTTGGCTGGGAAAATCTACTCGTTGGATTCTTGATAACGCTCCAAATGCTACAGTTATAGCGGTGGACACATGGTTTGGTAGTATAGAACATCTTAATGGCGGTCAATATACAGACAGACTTCCAATGTTGTATAATCAATTTATTTTTAATTGTTGGAATTATAGAAAAAGACTAATTCCTATTCGACAAACAACGTCTGCGGGATTAAGAATAGTATATAATCAGAAATTATCTCCAGATATTATTTACATAGATGCAAGTCATGAGTATTGGGATGTGAGAGGAGATATTGAAATGTCCCACGAACTCTTCCCTGATTCCATTTTAGTTGGAGATGATTATGTGCGTGACGGAGTTAATAGGGCAGTCAAAGAATTTGTTGAGAAAACAGGATATTCCCTTTATTTAAATAAACATGTTTGGTATATTAGAAATGAAAAATATCAAAAGGTATTAAGATAATGGTTAAAATAGCCGCGGGTATTATAACTTTCAATTCTGATTTCTTTTTGAAAGAATTATTAACTACACTCTACGATAGAGTAGATCAAATACTTATTGCAGAAGGTCCTGTTAAATGGTGGGCTGATACTTTAGGAGTATCTACGTCTACCGATAAAACGCCTGATATATTATCAGATTTTGCCGAAATGGATTATAATCTATTTGTAAATAAAGTAACGTATATGCAAGGCCCATATAAAGAAAAAAAAGAACAAGCTAATGCATATATGCCGCATCTTTGGGACGATATAGACTATATAATAAATAATGATTCAGACGAGTTTTACACCAAAAAAGATTGGAACAAAATTCTTGATATTCTAGATAGCAAAAAATATACAGAAATTCAGTTCAAGAGCAACTCATTCTTTGGTGGATTCGATCATATTATTGGAGGCTTTGAAAAAAATGCAAGATTTGTGAGAATTCAAAAAGTATATCCAGGATGTCGGTGGAAAAGTCATCGTCCCCCAAGAATTAAACCCATCGTATCACCAAATGTATTGACACACGACGATACAGAAAGAATGGGTATTCGTATTCAACATTATTCATATGTATTCCCAAGACAAGTGCAAGAAAAGCTTGAATATTATAAGAAGAGTCTTAATCCAGGAAATTGTATAGAAAATTATTTTGAGAACGTTTACATTCCGTGGGTTTTGGGTAATAATAAAGATAGGGAAAGAATTGAACATAAATATCGTGGTGTACAAGAATTCATACGACGGTCACCAGCGTTCACGGAGCCATTTACTGGTGAACATCCTAAAATTATTCAAGACAATATGGGAAAATTAAAAGAAAAATTTGATAAACAGTTAGAATATTATAAGAAAAAAATATGACACAAATATATATATCCTGATAAATGGGAAGTACTTGATTTTTCTACACAAAATAATTGTGGAGATGCTCATGCGATAACATATGAAATTTCTCCTGAAATACTATCAAAATGGGGAAAGGTGTCAGAACAATTTGATGAAACTCAACAAGAAATAATGGATCTTTTTATGCATTCGGAATATGGAAAGCAATATTGTCATATAAATTTTGGTAAAGAGGGAAGATGATTGGAACAATTCAATAAAATGTGAAATTCAATCCGAAATCTTATCAAGATGGAAAAGGATATTAATAGAAAAGGAAATACTTTATTACTCTAAAGGATATACTGTCCAAAATGAGGATTAAAAAATGACCACTTGGGAAAATGCCAAAACGGCGTTTGAAAAACAATTAAAACTCAACCTTAGACAATTGGGAAATCGTCCTCCATCTTGGAATTATTTTCTCAATTGTTTAGAAGGAATGAAACACAAAATAAATAGGGTTGTGGATGTTGGGTGTGGAGTAGGAATCTATTATAAGCTTTGTAAAGACTACTTTCCAGATCTTAAATATCTTGGAATAGACTATTCACCATACGCAATTACGCTTGCTATAACCAAGTGGGATCATTTTGGTTTTTTTAATTTAGATTATGCGGAGTTAAAACCAAAGCATTTTACACAACGAGATCTTCTTGTGGCAAACGCATTTTGTGATGTAAGAGAAGATGGGGACAAATGTTTTGAATATTTACTAAAATTAAAAGTTCCATATCTGCTTTTTCAAAGAGTTAAATTAACAACAGAACCCAGTTTTTTTAGAAAATATAGAGCGTACCAAGAAATAGACACTGTAGAATTTCACCATAACCAAAAACAAATGTTCAAAACTATCATAAAACATGATTATATGTCTATCTGGGATTTAGAGGATAAAAAAAATAATGATTATAATATATTTTTAATGAAAAACCCATTTACGGAGAATAGAAGTAATGAATAAAGAAATTGTAATATATATATACTGTGGAGAATATAGCTACGGAATGTGTTGGTGGTGTCCTAAATTAAGATGGCTTTCCAAAGAAAAATTCTCAGATTGCCATATAATTGCGTTTGATTTAGATGGAAGACATGGGCTTTATAGAGATTTCGTAGATGAATTCGTTGCATACGATGAAGATACCGAATCTAAAATGGGGTGGCCAGCATGTGGGGTTACTCGTAGTAAAAGAAATAATGTAGCTTTTAATGAAGACGCAGATCCTGCGGCCCTAAAATTTATTAAAGATTATCTTGATGAAAAAGGAATTAAACCCAAGCATAGAATTACTGCTAAAAATTTTAATAAATTTACTGGTGAAAGACATAATCTTGCAGGTGTTAAAGCGTCTTTGGACGAGAATCCAAAAGGTGATTATGTTCATCTAACAGCCAGACCACATATTCAGTATAGAATAGTAAAAGAATTAGAGAAAAATTTAGACCCAGATAAACAAACTATAGCAATAATGGCAAGAACACGTAAACGCCTAGAAATGAAAGATAATGAAAATTGGAATCCTGCACATTGGCAAATTCTAATTGATAAACTCATTGATGAATTAGATGCAAACGTCGTTTTAATTGGGGTGCCACCAAGAAATGAAGATGGTTATCCAGGAGCACTATCCTTTGATGGAAAATACAAAAGAGTATACTCAATGGTAAGAAATAATTCAGACGCAGTAGAAGAACAAATAGCTGTTCTTCTCAATACAAAATGTTCTCTATATGGTGCATCTGGAGCTAGTTATTTAGCTATGTTTTGTAATACTCCAAGTTTTATATTCTCACAAAGTGAAGATGGTTGGAGACTAAAACATAAATGGTGTCTAAAATTAACTGATGGACATAAAAACATTCACGTATTTAACAAATATAAACCGGGAAAAGATTATTGGAATGCTAATCCAGACGATGTATTTAAACACTTCAAACCATTTTATGAAAAGGTTTTATAGATCATGACTACTAAACCAATTATCGCCTTTGCTTATGCTGGAGAATTTAGTTATGGAGTATCTTGGTGGTATCCAAAAATAAGAGAATTAGCAAAAACAGAATTTATGGGTTGTCATATTATTGTATTTGACTATTTAGGAAGATACGGTTTATGCAAAGATTTTGTTGATGAATTTATTCCTTACGATAGTCAAACAGAGTCTCAGTTGGGATGGCCAATGTGTGGCGTTACACGAAACAAAGCAAACCAATCGCATAATAGTGGAATATTGGATACTGCAGCTTTGCGATTTGTTAATAATTATCAAACAGATAATAATTTAAAATTTGTTCATATTATTACCGCTATGAATTATAATAAGTGGTCTAAAGAACGTCATAATTTATCCAGTTCTGCCCCCACAAGATCAGCACATCAGCGAGGTGACTATATTAATCTTGATGCCAGATCTCATATGCATTCTCGTGTAATAAAAGAATTACAACAAAATTTATTACCACAAAAACAAACCGTGGCTGTTATGGCACGTACTCGCAAACGACTAGAATGCCATGATCTAGAAAACTGGAATCCAGAATCTTGGCAAATATTTATCAACAAATTAGTTGATGAACTTGATGTTAATGTAGTTTTAATTGGAACACCTCCAAGACCACAAGATGGATATCCTGGAGCCTTGGATTTCCCCAATAAAAATAATAGAATATACTCTATGGTACGTAATAATCCAGATGCCGTTGAAGAACAGATAGCTGTGCTAAAAAATACCAAGTGCTCATTTTACGGTGCTTCTGGTGCTGCATTTTTGACATTTTTTACTAATACTCCAGTATTTATTTTATCTAATAAAAATGGATGTAGTAGACTTTCTCTGGAATGGTGTAAAAAGCTTACTGGTGGTCATCATAATGTAAAAATTTATAAGTTAGCTTCCGAAGGAAAAGAATATTATAATCAAGATCCAGATGTTGTTTTTGACGCATTCAAAACTTTTTACGAAGAGCTAAAATGAAAATAGAATTTCTTGATTTAGGAAAACAACCACTAGCCAATTCATTTCTTTCCCAAGAAGATTTAGATAAAGAAGAAAAAAAATATCCACTTGCTATAGGATTTGATCCAAAAAATTTTCTTGTATCTCTTATGAATTTTGTGCCATCGGAAGAGATGTTCAATTCTTCTTACATTTATCACTCTTCTCATTCTCCAACTCTTGTTGATCATTTTACAAACATAGCAGAAAGACTAAAAAAATATGTGCCACGATTTGGAAATATATTAGAAATTGGATGTAACGATGGAGTATTTTTAAAGAACTTTGGTTTAGGGCAAGGAATTGGTATAGAACCATGTGGAAATTTTGCTGAGATAATGACCAAGAGAGGATATAATATTTATAATGAGTTTTGGACTCCTAATTTAGCAAAACAAATTAAAAAAGATTATAATCCAATAGATGTGGTATATGCAGCGAACACTATGTGCCATATTCCTAATATTCAAGAGGCTTTTAAAGGTGTGTCTGATATTCTAGGAGATAATGGAATATTTGTATTTGAAGACCCATCCATTATAGAAATGTTAAAGCAAAATTCATACGATCAGATATACCACGAACACGCCCACATTTTTTCTGTTATTGCTTTACAACAATTATTAAAAAACGCAGGATTAGAAATTTTTAAAGTAGAATCGCCTAATATTCATGGTGGATCAAGTAGAATTTGGGCTTCTAAGATAGGAAAATCTAAAATAGAGCCAAGTGTAAGCAGACACATTATTAAAGAATTAAATTATGGTCTCGCAAACTTAACACCATACGATCAATTCGGAGAACGTATTAGACGGTCTAAGTATGATCTTGTTCGTCTTTTATATGCCCTAGAAAAAATGAATTATAATGTTGTTGCTTTTGGGGCGACTTCCAAATTAAATGTTGTTTTAAATTATTGCGAGATTCCACATAGATTAATAAAACACATTATAGATGAGATGCCAAGTAAACAAGGGAAATTTTCTCCTGGCACATATATTCCCGTTGTACCATTTGATAGATCTAAAATTAAAGAACTAGACGCAGTTCTTTTAGGGTGCTGGAATTTTAAAGATGATATTGTAAGAAAATTAAAAATAAATATTAATTGGAATGGTTGTTTCATTACGCACGTTCCAGAAGTTAAAATATTTTAGGAGATAAAATGAAAACAATACTTATTACAGGAGCACTTGGACATCTTGGATCATATTTAATTCACAATCTACCAGAATATAACATCATAGCCGTTGATAACATGCAAAATCAACGTTTTTGTTCTTTATTTAATCTACCCAAAAATATTACATTTATTGAAAATTCTTTCCTCAATATCCCACAAACAATTCTAAACAAAACCGATATTGTTCTACATTTAGCAGCAAGAACTGATGCTACAGACAGTAAAGAGTATGAAATTGAATTTGAAGAAACAAATGTAAAATTTACACGACATTTTATGAGAATGTGTCAAACTGCAAACGTTTCATTATTTATTTTTCCTTCATCTTGTTCGGTTTATGGTGTATCAACAAAAGAAGTGTTTGAAAATTCTCCAAAATATCTTAATCCACAAAGTCCTTATGCAGAAACTAAATTAAGAATAGAAGAAGATATTAATTTTCATTTTCAAAATGGTACTAAATTTCTTGTTCTTAGATTTGGAACAATTTTCGGGACAAGTCCTGGAATGCGTTTCCAAACGGCGATTAATAGATTTTGTTATGAGGCAAGATTTGGTAAACCGCTTAGGATTTGGAAAGAAAGTTTTGAAATGCAGAGACCATATCTTGGTCTTTTGGATTTACTACAAGCTTTAAAGTTATTAATCAATAAACCAGAATCATGGAATCAAACTTATAATGTGATTACTACTAATGAATCTTGTAAAAATATTCTCAATTATATTGAATTAGCTATTGATCGAAAGGCAAATTTAAATTTGGTAGATACTCCGCTTATTAACCAATTTAACTATACCGTTAATTTTGACAAAATCAAATTTCTGGGATATACCCCACAAACAAATCTAAAACAAGGTATTCAAGACACAATATCTCTCTTACAGGAAAAGAAAAATGCCGTGGTATAACGCAAAAAAAAGACGTAAAAGAAAAGTAATTATTTTTGGTGTAACTGGTCAATCTCTTATGATGAAAACATTGTTAGAAGAACAAGGATATGATATTATAGCTTCGTTTGATAAAAATAAAGACAATATTCCAATCTTATTTAATGACATTCCTTTATATTATGAAAAAGACTATCCGAATTTCATAAATATTTTTCGTAGTGAAACATTGCGTTTTATATTGTCAATGTCACATCCTCATGGATCGGTACGGTTAAGATTACATAAAGAATTAATACGAAAATATAATTGTAAACCATTGACAATTATAGATCCTACAGCAAGAATAGCTCCAAACGCTGTTATAGGCGACGGAGCACAAATTCTTGCCAATGCCTCCGTTATGGAAAGGGCAACGTTAGGAACACAATGTATTATAGGAAGCAATGCAATGTTATCACATGAATCTGCTCTGGGGAATGGGTCAGAATTAGCTTTAGGTGCTGTCGTATGCGGTTTAGTTAACATAGGAGATAATTCAAAAGTAGGGGCTGGTGCCGTTGTGTTGCCAAAACTAAATATTGGAAACTGTGTTTTAATAGGGGCGAATAGCACAGTCACAAAGGATATACCAGATCATACCATTGTTATAGGATCTCCAGCAAGAACATATAAGGAAAATTATCTTGTCAATTAGAATGAACGAGCCTTGGATCACTTCGCTTGAAAAAGAATATGTCATGCAAGCTATGGACCCAAAATATTGGACTGGAGATACAAAAGAATCTTGGTACTGGAACGAGCAATTCCAAATAGAGTTTGCTCGATATATTGGACGAGAGTACTGCATCACTACCCCTTCTTGTACTACAGCCATAGATTTATTATTACATGGATTAGATATAAAAAGAGGAGATGAAATTATTGTGCCCAATCTAACATGGATAGCAAGTGTGTCTTCTGCATATCATATGGGTGCAAAATTAGTATTCTGCGATATTGAAAAAGAAAACTGGTGTATTGATCCTGAAAAGGTAGAAGAATTAATCACGCCAAAAACAAAAGCTGTCATCGCAGTAGATTTATATGGCAATATGCCGAACTACTCTCGATTATCAACCATTTGTTGGAAACATAGTATTCATCTTATTGAAGATTCAGCAGAAGCCATAGGCTCATCAGATATTGCCATAAAAGCTGGTAGATTTGGTATTGGGTCTGTTTTTTCATTCCATAGAACCAAAAGTTTAACTACAGGAGAAGGTGGGGCATTATTACTAGATGATAAAAATCTATATAATAAATGTATACAATTAAGAGATCATGGGAAACATCCAACTGCAATGTATTGGAATGAAATAGTTGGATTTAAATATATGACAGCCAATGTTTTATCTGCCATAGGATTAGCTCAATTACACAGAATAAATGAAATTTTAGATAAAAAAAGAAAACAGTTCTTACTTTATAAAAAATATTTAGATATTCCGAATATTCAATGGTGTTCTCCGTCAAAGGGTGGATCACATGGATATTGGATACCGTCTTTTGTTTATAAACAAAAAATACATAAACAATCTGTTATTACACAATTACGTCATCGACAAATACCTTCTCGTCCATTTTTTTATCCGTTAAATGAATTACCGCCATTTGATATTCAACCTGATTTATTAACAATCGAAGATTTATTCAAACCAAATAAACCCAATACATGCCCAATATCATTTACCATATCTAATCATGGTATTAGTCTTCCCTCTTCCCCATATCTCACAGAAGAAGAAATTAAATATATTTGTGATTCTATTAAGGAGATTTTGCAAACATGAGCACTTTATTAGAAATAGCACAAAAATATAAAGAATGCGACAAAATGGGAAAACATTGTGTCCACTATTTTGATATTTATGATCATCATTTTACCCCATTCAGAGATAAACCTATAAAATTATTAGAGATAGGAATTAACAGCGAACGCTCTTTAGAAATATGGAAAGAGTATTTTCCTAATGGAACAATTGTGGGGGTTGATGTTGACTTACGCAACGGAGTAAATAAATATTTACGCAATCGACAAATTATTGGGTATAAAGGTAATGCCGCAGAAGAAGATGTTATAAATCAAATTATAAAAGATCACGAGGGATTTGACATTATCATTGATGATGGCAGTCATTTATCTTGGCAGCAGAAAAAGAGTTTTGAATTACTCTTTCCGCATGTTAAGTGCGGTGGGTTTTATATTGTTGAAGATCTTTTTACTTCATATTGGGACGAACACGTTCAAGACCAACAACCATTTATTGATTTTTGCAAAAGTATAATAAATAACATTAACTATGCAGCTTATCGAGTTAGTGGATGGAAAGAAAAATCTAACAAAAGATACACGACTAAACCCTTAAACTTTTATGAAAAACATCTTGCCAACGTTCATTTTTACAAAGGACTTGTTATTTTTTATAAAAAAGAAGAGGATAAATTGAATGACGAATTTATTATTGAATCCTGTTAAATTTCATGAAGACGATAAAGCACAGCGTTGGATAGATGTTGTGGAAGAATTAGAAGGACAAATCAATATTGTAAGAATACCAAAGGCCGGTACTATTACTGCTTTTCATCGACATATCAAACAAGACGATTTGTTTTTTCCTATTAAAGGATCATTTAAGGTAGGACTAGTAATGGGGGAAACTACACAATATCTAGAATGGATCTATTTATCAGATCGCAAATCACAAACCCTCTTTATTCCGCGAGGTCATTGGCACGGAATCATAACCTTAGAGCCCGATTGTTGTATTATGTATTATCTATCAAATAAATATTCTACAGATGACATTCAAGAATGTCCCATCGGTTCGTTTGGAGAAATTTGGTAATGGATAAGTTAAAATTGGTAAAAGATCCATTAGAAATAACTGTACCTACAATACCTAGCAAAAGCACCCTCCAAATTATTATGACAAAAATGAAAAAGAAAAAAAGATTCTCCTTTATAAGATTTGGAGATCAAGAAATAAAACTAATTAAAGGTGGTGAAGGCAAAAAAGAAAATCATGTTGGTAGTCCAGAACTAACACAAGCTATAAGAGCAGCTTTCCAAGAAAATAACGACGATTTTATGTTGGCTACTGGCCATATTAAAGAGCACATATATTCTGGATACAGAAAATTTGGTTTTGGATTTGAACCCAGATTAATAGAAACTATGTATCCTATTATTGATGAATACGGGATCAAAGACTTTTATTACAGTCCATCTATTCCTTATTTGTTTGCTACGGAGTCTACTGGTATGTTCAGGAACTTTATTTTAGAGCATATTCGACCTAAAAGGGTTTTATTTATAGGTGGAAAACATCTGAATAGACCGGAATTGATAAATTTTCTAGGAATAGATCTCTTTATAGAAACTCCAAGAGTAAACGCTTATTACAGTATGAACGAATTTTATCCCAAAATACTCGAAAATATAGAAGACTATGATGTCACAATTATTTGTGCTGGCATAGGTAAAGTTCCTATTCAACATCAACTTTGGAAAGACGGCTATGGAAGCTTAGATATCGTGGGAAGCTTATCCAATCTAATCATTGGTGACAGAAATGCAAGAGGTTGGATGAAATATACCAAAAACGAATTTTCTGAATTAGTAAGAGATATTTCACCTCTAGAAAGTGAACAAAATGTATGATTTAAAACCACAAGTTTTTTCTATGAAAGAAAGTTTATTAAGAATAAGACAAAAGTTTGAAGATGGAGAAAAATTTTCTTTCCTAAGATTTGAAGATGTTGAATTAAGATTAATGGCTGGCCTACCAGACAAACCGGTAAACCACAGAGGTAGTCCAGAACTTAGACGAGATATAAAAGAGGCTTTCCAAATCTTAGATCCTAATTGGTGTATTGCTACACTTGGTGGTTTAACTAGAGAAAAAGATGATACAATATTAGAATACGCAGACAACCCAAAAAAAGTTACGCCAATATTTGGATACAGTCCAGCAGCCTTGAAAGAAAATTCAAGAATCATATGTAAATATTCTACCAAAATGCATTACTATAATCCCCCTTTTCTTTATTATTTTGCAGTTTACCACCCACAAACATTGATTAATTTTATAGATAAATATATAAAACCACTCAGAGTAATCTATGTTGGTGGAGCACATTTAAAAACAGATCTTATCATGAAAACTTTTAATGTAAAACATTTTATCGAAGTCCCTGAAAGAGATGCATATTATTCAATACATGAATTTTACCCACATCTTGAAAAACTTTTACCAGAACATGATATTGTATTAGTATCAATGGGTAATGGAAAAATAGGTCTTCAACTAAAACTATGGAAAGAACACAGATTCCCAACTTTTGATATAGGAAGTTTGGCCGGTGCTATAAACGGAGATATAAATAGGGGATGGATTTTAGGAGCACAAAACAACATACAAAAACTCGTCCAATTATTAAAAGGAACAAAAAATGATTAATTTGTTTCATATACCACACTGTAAAATTGACACTTCTTGTTTAGGACATATGTTGCATGGGCCAATAGTACAAAACTTTGAAGAAGAATTTGCCGCGTATGTTGGTGCTAAATACGCTTGTTCACTTCATAGTGCTTCTATGGCAATTTTTTTAACGTTTATGGGACCATGGGCTGAAGGAATAAACATTGTTAAAATACCAAGCGTTATTCCTTACGTTGTTCCAAACGTCTTAGCTAATAGTCATACTGCATTCACATTTAATGATAATATATGTTGGGTTGGGCGTTCTTATGTATTGCATAAATTTAATTTTTATGATAATATGGAAGAATCATTCAAAGTTATAGATTCGGCACAACAGGTTGATTATCAACAATTTAAGATACAGGCAAATCCAAAAGATTTAATAATATTTTCATTTTATCCCACTAAACCAATTGGTGGTGTAGACGGTGGTATGGTAGTTTCTGATGATAAAGATAAAATTGACTGGTTTCGTCAAGCGTCTATGTACGGTGCCTCACAAAATAAAAAAACTTGGGATTCTTGGTCAAAAGAGTTAGAATTTCCAGGTTGGAAACTTTACATGAATTCTCTACAAGCCTATGTCGCTTCCCAAAATTTATTTCTCCTTGATGCTAAAAAAGAAAGACTTACTGAGATTAGAGAATATTATAATAAAAAATTGGGGTACAATAATATGAGCCATCACCTTTATAGAATTAGTATTGATTCACAAAAACATATACAAGAAAATTTTATTGAAGAAATGAAAGATTTTGGAATTCAGTGTGGAGTTCACTATCATCCGTGTCACTTAATGGATGTATACCAACCTTATGTAAACAACAAAATCAAATTCCCACTTTCTGAAAAAGAAGGAAAAACGACTATAAGTATACCATTCCACGAAAAATTAACCCAAGAGGAGATTCGCTATATAGCGGAAAAAATCAATGAAACTATATGATATCAATATACAAAAACTGCCGGCACATCGTAATCTTAACAAACTAGGGACTTTATCGGTTCTTGAATTTTCAACGTTGACATTTGACCCAAAACGACTACTATATGTGATAGGAACACCAAAGGATGAACAAAGAGGCAATCATGCACATTACATAAATTGCCAAATAGTATTATGCTTACAAGGACAAATTGATGTTACTCTTTGGGATGGTTGTAGAACAATTGTTTTTAATTTATTCCCATACGACTACGTTTATGTGCCACCACTAATTTGGGATATACAAACTTATAAAACTGGCAACGACATAATGATGTCTATTCATTCTGAACCGTTTAATGAAAAGGATCACATCATCAACAAAGAATTATTTATGCAATTGACTGAGAAAAATTGTCCCAACAATCCACTTAATAAACGTAAAAAGTGTTGTTGCAAGCGGCATCAACAATGTGGAGTATCGTATGAAAATTAATATATTTCTTGACAATCTTGGTGCTACACAAACTGCCTATACCACCATAATGCAGTTAAATAATATTTATAAAGAAAACAGCGGCATAGATATGACGGTTTTTTATAATGATTTAAGCAGTTTTTGCATACAGCCACGTTTTGGAGTATTCCACGTTGTAGAAGGATGGGGACAAGAAGGTGTTGGTATTAGCACATCGTTTAATAATACCGAAAAAATGCTGTCGTTCCCTCGTCTAAATTCAAAAATTTATTATATGTGGGATTTGGATTTTTTGAGACTATATCCAAAATATTACGATATAGGAAGAAATATTATTTGTAATTCACAGCTAAAGTTAATTTGTAGAAGCCAAAGTCATGCAGATCTTATAAAAAACAATTTTAATAGAACTGTTGATTTCGTTGTAGATAATTTTAATATGAAAGGAATTTTAGAATTTCTTGAATCTGACGCAAGCAGATAACGTCAACGCCGAACATTGCTAGATAGGAGAATTATATGACACATGGATACGAAAACACTGGAATAGCGGAAATCAGAAGAATTTTAAGAGATGATTATGGGATTGTTAATGATGAAATATTAAAACAAACTAAGAAACCTCTTGTTGAACTACTTATTAAGTTAGAACAAGAAAAAAATGCAGATGAAGAAATGAACAAACTCGGATATCAATTGGAAGAAGTAGAAGAAGAAACCGAAACCCCATTCCAAAAAGTAGATCTTCCAAAAGGAAAAGAAAGTCAATGGGAAAATACTCCAGAGCTTTATTCTCCACAATGGTTTAAATATGTTATGTCTTTGTTTGATAAAAGCGAATTAAAAAACAATCATCCGACTTGTGATGGATGTCGTCGTTTAGTAAATCAATTAATTGGTCCAATTTTAGAAAGTGGTATAGCACAAGTTATTCCAGCAACGCATGAAAATTTAGTTACTGCGACTGTCGTATTTCAAATTAAAGTATCTATTAAAAACGAAGATCATCCTCTATATAACAACAATCAAACGATTTTACATATGGAAGATGTAGCTGATTGCAATACCGGGAACACAGATTTACCATACAGCAAACATCTTTCAGCTACAGCATCTACAAGAGCAGAAGGGAGAATTTTGAGAAAATTACTTGGTTTGAAAACAATTGTCGCTGAAGAAACCAGTGAACAAGAGACAAAAGAAGAATGGGAACCTAATACATTCATTTCACCAAGTCAAGAAGCGTGTATTAATTTAATGTGTGATAGATTAAAATTAAATGTAGAAGAATTTATGAATAGTGGGAAAGGTACTTATGCCGACATTAAAGAAGTACCTTATAATACAGCTATTGCTATGATTAAAGAATTAACAAATCTACAAAGAAAAATAACGTAATGGAGCAAACAAACTATAAAATACAACCAAGTCAAATTATAAATTAAGGAGAAATAATGGAAGCCCAATTAAAAGTAAATGAAAAGCTTGTTATTAATGTAACCGCAGAAGATCAGAAAGGTTTATGGAAACAACTAGCCGATTTACAAGCTATTTTTGGTGAAAGTAAGTGTGGTAAATGCGGAAAAAATGATTTAAGATATGTAGTAAAAACGGTAGTAGAAGATAATGAATACTATGAATTACGTTGTTTGTCATGTCGAGCTAAATTATCATTTGGACAAAACAAAAAGGGCGGTGGACTTTTTGTAAAAAGAAAAGATGGTGACAATTATCTACCACATGGTGGGTGGATGAGGTGGGATTCAAACAAACAAATGATGGTATAATTTGCGTAAACATAAATGGAGAAAATAAATGCTAGTTATGTATCACAATAAAGGGGAGTCTCTTATTACTACTCTAGAAAATGAAAAGATAATGGTTAAATCGCTTTTTACTGAAAAATATGGAAGAAAAATAGAAAATTACAAAAGAGTGGATGGTGATATTTTTGAGATTCCACACAATTTAACTGTCTATTACACTACATTAGATGAATAATATTATTCTATAATACCAAAATTTTTGACAATGAAAAAAAATAGGATAAAGTATGCATCTAACACAAGCAAATATAGATAAAGGAATTATTCTTGGTGTACAAATTAGCTAGAATTATTATAGATCAAATATAAAATTCAATTATGATTGGCTCTTTTCTAATTCTTTTTTAGCCCCATTCAATCCGTCAAGAAGCTCTTTTTTACTCATGAGTCCTGTGGATTCAATCCATGGGACTCTATTTATACAAATAACTATATGAGGAACCGATTTGGTACGAGAATTGTGCCACTTTACCCAACTTGTATTTTTATATTTTTCGACATTTATATAATATACTTTCCAACCGCTTTTAATACCTTCTTCATAAAGTTCTTCAAGAACAGGTTTCATTTTTTGACACGGTTCACACCAAGTTGCACCAAAGCATATTAGTTCTATTCCATAGTCTTCTTTTTCTTCGGCAAAAACATTAACCGAAGAAAGACAAAATAAAAAAAGGAAAAACAAAAAACAGGATTTATATCCATGCATAATCATTTTTATTTCCTAACCTGTTCATTTGCCCATTTCTCCGCCTCTTCTCTCACATCGTCACTACTTTCATCATCCAACATCGGAGACGGCAAAATAGATGGTGGTGCATATAAAGGTAAATTTGGTGCAACAATTCCTAATTCTTTCACTTTTTCTTGCACTTTATATTCAATAAGTAATGGAACAAATAGTGTTTCTAGGTTTTGTACTCGATCGCTTACATTAAGAGTTGTTTGATATGCTCCGAGTCTTGTTTCAACACTAATAATCCAACCAATAAAAAACAGCATACCCGTGAGAAGTACGCTGGCAGCAGTCCAATTAAACTTTATTTTTTCTTTATTATTTTGTTCGTTGATGGCCATTTTTTTTCATCCATGTTTCCACACAAAGCATACTACCATCTTGTTGTACTAATTTAAGATAACCAAGACAACGCCCATAATTATCTCTACCATTATCAGTTAAACAAACTATCTTAGACTTACCAATGATTTTATCAAGTTCTAATTTAGCCACTAACCCCTTCTTTATTTCTTCGTTTGTTATATGAACTGTTTTTCTATAACGAGCACTTTCCCACGCATCATAACCCAATAAACGAATAGATTGGTTTTTAAGAATTATACTGTGCCCAAGTGTAATATCTGCCCTAATTGTATCTCCGTCAATAACAACAATATTATCAAGTTTATCTAATGTAATATTTTGAGCGGTTTGACATGCTAAAGATGGCGTTTTGGTGAAACCAACAAAAGATGTATTAATGAACGCTGACATTGCGATAAAAAATAAAAGAATTTTTTTCATTTTGGTTTCTTTTCAATTGCTAAACAAATTTCGCCGTTTTCAGCAAGAAGAACGCTTAAATCATTAAAACTTAGCCAGGCACGGCCGTTTCTACCCCAATCTGAGCCCCACGAATTAAGAATTTGAAATCGTTGTTTCTTAGTGTTAACGCCACGAATAACATATGCGTGCCCACCCAAAACTTTTCCAGTTGTATGAATACATACCTTTTCATCTGGTTCAGACATACCTTCATACCAATTCGTCCCAACAACAACAGGACCAATTTCTAGAATACAAGAAATAATATTATTAATATCCCATGCCCATTTATATTCAGAAATCATGCCTAGTTGTTGTAACAACTTAGCACCGGCACGAACGCTTGTTCCGTCATAATTGGTTCCATCCCATTGATCTAAATATTGAGCATTTTTATATATACCATCAGGATTTAATAATTGCCGTATTGGAGAACAAGCTAGCCAATGAGACCAAGCATATCCTACACATGACGGCTGAGATCCCTGGTTACCTCTCCACCATGAATCATTCCAATACTTTGATGTTTTTTCAGAAGATACTCGTTGAATACAAAACCGTTTATCTCGTGGGTCAGACATAAAATGTCGCCCATAGGTTCTTTTAACTTTACTCATTCTGCAACTTCTCCATTTTTTCTTTTAATTCCTTTTCAGTAAACAAAACAGATAATTGTGCCTGAGCAAGTTCTGCTTCTTTTTGCGTAATCCAATTTAAAGTTGGTTCTACTAAAAGTAAATTATTTTGCAATTTTCCTATAATCATTACCATTTTATTGGTTATGGGTTTATCTTGAGAAGTAGGAGATCCTCCAGGCGTAGGCATCCATTCTTGCTCTTCTTGATCTTCCTCCTTCATCATCTCTACCATTTCTTTTAGAGAACTCATTATATAACACTCCCACCTAAAACGGCAGAAACAGTTTCGTCCAAATTCATTAAATTTGTATCGGGAAATTTCCCAGCAGCACAAAGATAAATCATCTGCACATTTAATTTAGCAAGATTCTCAAAGTTTTGGCTTTGAATTTTATTATGCTCTCTTCCTCTTGCAATATGGTCTCTCAATAACTTCACAATAGGCTTTTCATCTTCGTTCACTTCCAATTCAATATCCTCTATTTCTCCATTACTCACGGTAAATGTTCTCCTTGGTCTTCAAGATATTGTAAAAGACTATCTTGATTATCTTGATTGTCCTGTGATTGTAATACTGCTGGCGGATTTTCTTCATCAGAATTCAAAAAATACGAACTTATTCCAGTAATTCCTGCTCCAACACCACTACCACCAAGTAATAATGCAACAGTCGGACCCCAACGTTTAAGAAAAGATCCTTTATTATTAGTATCAGATTTTTCTGGTAAAGTTGTAGATGTAGATTGAGTTTGGGGAGGAATAGAATTTGTAATATTAATATTCACCGGAGTTTCTGGTAACGTATTTTCAGATTCATTCCAAGGAATACCATGTACTATACAAGCGTTTCTACGGAAAAGCTTAGTTAAGTCTGTTCTTGCTTTGATAGATTCTGATATTCTACTAAATAACATATTCATTGACCCATTCCCCACTATTGAGGGTTTTGAATAGCTGCCTCCAGAGCCAGCTTAATCAATTCGTTTCCATTAGAAATAGAATCAAGTGCCGCCTTATTTACAACAAGGCGATCACTTGCTAAAAGATGATTATCCAAAACTCTCGCATTTCTTTCAATCTCATTATCCGACACTCTTTCGATTGCCGACAAAATTGAATCCAACTCCTCATCACTAGTAGAGGTATTATCTGGAGTTTTAGTGACAGGATTAATTTCATCCATTATTTACTCCTATATCCTATAGAATGTCCTAAATTTATGAATTACTTGCTGCCTTTTCAGGAACGTGAACTGCAGTTCTTAGGGCCGACATAATAGCAGCATCATCTGCTACAGAACCGGCTTGCTGAATAAGCAATGTATTCACAACGCCTAAACCTTGAGTTAGGTTCCTATCCATCGCACTAGTAAGACGTGCAGATTCACGAGAACCGGCAACCAGTTCCCCTTTTAATAGATCAGATACTTCTTGGTCAAGTGCCATAATCTTTAACCTTTCTTATTAAAATTTTGTAATATTCACAACTTTACTTCTCAGGAACGTAAATTGCAGTTCTCAAGGCCGACATAATAGCAGCATCATCTGCTACAGAACCGGCTTGCTGAATAAGCAATGTATTCACAACGCCTAAACCTTGAGTTAGGTTCCTATCCATCGCACTAGTAAGACGTGC
>Ga0075122_10000920_pt1 | contig 21952 bp, 41 predicted proteins | sample AntAceMetag02UKB_FD_69790 | JGI IMG/M metagenome (GOLD analysis project Ga0075122, IMG submission 69790) | Saline lake microbial communities from Ace Lake, Antarctica - Antarctic Ace Lake Metagenome 02UKB | ecosystem: Environmental > Aquatic > Non-marine Saline and Alkaline > Saline | place...
CCCGAGCAACCAGCAGATTAGTTTTCTTAACTTGGCCATGATAAGTCCTTTTTAACTTTAGATTCCTTTAGTGAAGGATCCCAGAATTCTACCCTGAAACCCAATGGAGGTTCATAACTTCTCTGTAATGGATTAGGCCAGCTTAAGCAAAAGTCATGAAACGGGCAGCCTCTGTAGTCGGTGCAACTCTTAGGTCTCATAGGGAAGGCCATTAAGACTGGGTCTTCCTCCTTGCAATGATGCAAGCGATCCATTTCACGGTCGAGTTTGTCGAGTAAGTCTATCACATTCCATAGCCAGACATTCATCTGGTCTGGGGTTTTAAAAGCAGGCACACGGCGTAGTGAAGAATGAAACCCTGCAGGTCTCGCAGATGAGCCACGCTTGAGGTAGGTAAACCCTACACCGCAGAACTCTACGCCTAAAACTTGCTCAATAGGAAACATGCAGTAAAGGCAGTGGGTGTAGGTACCATTCTGGATACCAAGGTGGAAAGCCTCAGACCATTGTCTTCCGTTGAGGTATTTTTCATGCGTAGTCTTATGATCCCAGGAGAAGATCATATTGTCCACCAAGCGTCTCATGATAGTATCCATGCGATAGTGTAGCACACGCTTCTCGTCAACTGGCACAGTACCAGCGATCTCAGTCATCTTTTGACCGTCTATGATGACAACCTCATTATCGATCAAGTCACGAGATCGCTCCTCTGCGAATTTCATTAGTGCTTGGAGAACAGCAGTTGGAGTCTTAGGACTATTCATAGCATCGTCCTCAGGTGCGAACTCCTTGCGATAGTGATCGATGAAAGCATTGTACGCACCCTGGATGTCATCATAGCCGTGGACAATCTGATGCTCACGTGCTATATGCCAGCACTCACCAAAGTAAAGGTCATGTGCAGGGTAATCAGGTCTCCAGCCTAAGATGTGAGAGAAGAAGAATTGCCTAGCACACGAGTCAAAGTCGGTTAGCTTGGATGAATCACGAATGTCCCAAGCAGGGACTGGTGTTAGAGGGAAGGTCATATTGGTTCCTCCTCACAAATTTCAATTCTTTGGACTACTAAACTGTAGTCTTCAGTCTGCTCAACTCAGTATGAATGAGACTTAAAAAATTCTCGTATCATTTCTACTACATCAGCCTCTTCATTACTATTTGGGATACGTGAATGTCCTATATCAATAGGTATAGATGATTTCATTCTTATTTTTGACATAATCTTATTCTCCTTTCATTTTCTTAACAAGTGTTGATCGAGAAGTTCTGCGGTCATGCGAAGGATGCGTTGGCATAGTTCAAGAGCTTCTGATGGGTAACCAAAGTCTTGATCAGTTGAGGCTTTGTGTTCTGTCTCAAGCGCTTCCTTCCTCCACCTTTCTAAAGTTCTTTTTGTAATAGTCATTTTGTATTCTCCTTAAATTTCCCAGTAGGTTTAAATACAGTCCCTGGGCCTAATTCCCAGTACATTCTTTCTTCAGGATCAGGGCAGTAATTGTGAGGCCAGGTAGAATGTCCTCCATGATGTGAGCCGAGACGTTTGTCACAGTTAGCACAGATCTCATCGAGGTGCTTAGGTCTTTTTGTTAGTACCTTAATCTCATCCATTTGTTGTCTCCTCTGTTAACGTAGAGTTTACCTTCCTTTATCCTATAATCATAATAAGGTCCCATCTTTCTCATAGCAGTCTTAATCTCAAGTGGAGCTACCCTACATATACCTACGTTTGTGACATAGCAAGGCAGACTCCACCAGTGCCAGAGTAATATCAAGACTACCAAACTAATCAAAAACCATATTCCTTTCAAGGTACTCTCCATCTTTGAATAGTAAAAGATTAAGTTTTCTATGCTTAACAGCAAAAAAAGCACATGCGATAGAGTTCATTACATTAAGGGAACAAGGAACTATATGATCTGTCTCCTTAGAATCCTTCATTCGTGAACTGAATAACCTGTGCATGTTGTTAGTGCTATAGCGATTCATGGGACCTTCACTGAGGAAGACTATCTCACCAAATGCTTCTGCAGGTGAGAAGTCATGGGCTGATTTGTTTACTATGAATACCTTAGACATTTTAGTCTCCTTCCGGACTGTCGAGGTCGATAGGTTCGTTTGCAGGAGATGATATGGGAACTCTATTAATGTAATCTAAGACAGTTGGAGGAGCAGAGGATTTTTCCTTTTTGATATGTTCCTTGTCTCGCTTATCTCCGAGAGGTTCGAGTAGCACACGGTTCTCAGGGAGGTCAGCTTTCACACCCAGACCGTTTAATTGATGAACGAACTTGTCTTTGTCTTCGACTGGAGGCCGTGGGACTGGGATTGGTTCCAGGTCGAACTCCACAGGTTCATCAGGACACTCGTGGTATTCGACAAGTTCGATGATAGTAGCGTATTTAGGCAAGGCTTTGCGAGTTACAACAAGGCGTGTGCCACAGTTAGAGCAGTAGTATTTCTTAGGCATTTTTACCTCCTTGGAATAAAGCATCAAGACAACATTCCCAGCAGAAGCTGTATTCTTTGTCTAGGGAATATTTTCCCATCTGTTTCTTTTTATAGTCATCAGTTGATCCAAAGTCGTCTGGATCAGAATGAAGTATCATATGGACTCCAGAAGTATTTGTTCCGTCTGAGTCAATCATATCCTTGCCACATTTGGCACAAGGTTTTAGTGGTTCAGTCATCAATAACCTCCTTAATCTCCACCAAGCATTGCTTCCATGGTTGCTCAGTCTTATTGAGTTCTACTATCTTACACTCAAGCTTGACTCCAACTTCGATCAACGCAGTAATAGTAGCACTAAACTTCATTGGAACAAAGCCACACATAACTTCCTTATCATGCCTTGCGTAGACAAGCTGGACTGCGTTAGGATCATATTTGTTAGTGGGTTCAGGAACCATTGCCAGAGTATCACCTACCACCATATCCATGATGATAGTCCCCATTTGGTGGAATTTAACTCCAGCGATGAAGAATTGAGGTACGGGTGTTGGGCTAGCTTGTTGGTTATCTACTTGATTCGTCATGATCTCTCCTCCTTAGAATTTTAGTTATTAACATTTTACACTTCTTACACTTGTAAGTGGCTTCACTATCACCTTCAATGATCCAAGAGTCAGGATCACAGTTTTGACATGTGCTGATTGGAATAGGCTTTTGTTTCATTAGTTATTCCTCCTTATAAATAAGTGAGGCATTGGACCTACTTCAACATATATTTCTGCTAACACATGGAAGCCAAACCCATCAACTAATCCTGGTCTTTTCCCTTGTTTTAGCATCTTATTGATCTCTCCTACTATAACCCAAAATGAGCCAGACTCTGAGTTATATGAACCTTCTGAGTAATACTTTCCACTTTCTTTAAAGTAGATTAATTTTACTTCTGTCATTTTACTCCTCCATAAAAGGTAAGTGGCCTGGATCTTTGTTTATGAAACAGTACATGTATAGAAGCTCTTTAATAGTCCACCACCAGAACTTAATCTCAAATAGTATTATGTTACTTGGAATGTTCTGTTTCATATTATAGACTGTGCCAAGTGAGATAAGAGCCTCTTGGGTTATGTCTGGGCCTAGATCTTTTATCGCTTTGGTATATTCTTCCAGCATTTCCTTTCCTTTATCACTCATCTTCTATCACCTCCACAAATACAGGGAACCTTGGAACCTTTTTCCCTGAAGTTAGATGCTGGTATTGAACTTTAATAAACTTGCCACACAGCGATTCTCCATCTCTCCAAAGTCTACTTCGTAAATCGTCAGAGAATCCCGTTCCAACTGAGAACATATTTCCATCTCCTGACTTACACTGGATTGATCCAAGGGTACCTTTTGGTGTTCCACTAATTGAAAGTTCTTCTTGGACGCCCACGATTTCATAAGTGTCCTCCTTCTTAGGCTTAAACTTCATAACCATAGTACTACGCTTACGAATGTAAGGAGCTTGGATATGCCTTACGATAATACCTTCATAGCCAAGTTCTATAATCTTATCATAAGCCCTCATAACATCATCTAACGACTCACAAATCCAGAAAGGCGCAACTGGTAGCCAGGGATTAATACCTTTGAGGTTTTCCAGGATTAGCAACCTTTTCATTTGAGGTTGGTCATTGACTATGTCAAACATATGAAACTGGATTCGTTTGAAGTCGTTACTGAGGTTGATTGTCCTGGAGGTGACACTTAAGATTTCCTCAAAACTCATTCCATGACAGTAGAGTTCACCATCTAATTCTGCGTTAAGGTGAAGTGATCCCAGGATCTCATTTATATGAGGGACGCTATAGATGACATTTTCTTCACTGGAGAGTAGAAGGTACTCATTACCTGTCTTGCCAGTTTCAAGTGGAATAGCTCTACAACGAACTCCATCATACTTTGGCTGAACTATATAAGGAGGATTCCATTTAGCTAAGCGTTTCTCCTCGAAAGGATAACACTTCATTATACCTTTCCAGCGTTGCCATTGGCTAGGCATTAGGCTCCTCCATCAGTTCGAAGTATCTGTCTTGGAGTTCTTCCCAAGAATCTATACTTAAACAGTATAGATCCTCAATATATATCCAGAAGCGTATATGGTTAAGGTTAGAATACCAAGACATAAATTTTATATCTATGTTTGAGTCTTTCTTGAATTTTTCTTTGAGGTTAAGCATCATGTTAGATGCTTGCTTTATGGAGGGATTCTTGGTCCTTTTAACTTTTAACATCTTATTCTCCTGTCGTAGATTGTTTTATTGTTGAACGGTCTTACTCATCTTACTCCATGGTGCATTTAGAAGGGTATTAAAAAGTGCCCCTGGTGGCCAGTACCAGGGACACTACTTATAAGCCGGCCAGTTACTTCTTAGCTGCCCTTGCAGCCAAATCAGCCATCATTTTCTTCTGCTCGTCAGGACTGGAGTTCTGGAAAGTGGCCAGGTAAGCCTGGATCGGATCGACCTTTGCACCGGTGCTTGCAACACCCATCTTTGCAGATGCAAGCCGAGTAGCAATCGCCTCACCGGATTCACCCTTTCTCAACCCAGCTCGAATGTTAGACTGAAGAGTCACTCTCCAGTTGGCGAAGCAGTTTGTAAGAATTGCTTCCTCACCAAACATCTCGACCAGTTCCTTTACATTCTCAGCAAAGTTGACACTTACCAACGCGGCCAGTTCCTTAGTCCCTTTCTCCTTATTCTCTGGTACTTTTGCTTCTACACTTACCTTCTTCATAATGCTAACCTCCCTTAAGTTGATGGTTTATAAGATGTGACATTTCACGAGGGTCATAATTCATAATGACAGAAGTTCGACAAAATGTCAATGGAAAATTTGGTGTATTTAGCTCCAGTTACTCAATACTCATAGTTAAAGTTTCCTTAGCTTTTCTACCTTCTCTTGACACACTTTGAGGCAAGTAGATAACCATAAAGTCTGGATCACCTTTCTTACCTGCCTCATAGCGATCACCACCTTTGGACTTAGCCGCTCTACACGGATCCAGACTCTTCCATCCTTAGCGATCTGAATCCCAAGATCACACCCTTTTAATCCTATATTAAGATTTTGCTCTATTGATAGATAACCTTTCACATGTGTTTCTGGATACTCCTTCATTTAATCTATTCTCCCTTAAAGTGTTTAGGGTTTAATGGAAGGTCTCGGATTTGCTTGGCGAGACGGATGAAGGCCTTGGGATCTTCGTTATAGAACTGAGGGAGTTTTATATAAGGACTTTCATCCTCCATGCAAGACCCTCCTGGCCAGACAAGGAGACATCTGTCTTGACAATAGAATTGCTTATGTCTTAAGTTATATTCACATAGAAAGCAACCATTATCAAGATCTTTGTCCTTACCTACAGACATTAGCCATTCCCACTTAGTCTTTTTATTCTTCACTATCCAATCCCATTCTTCTCTGTGTCCTTGGACAGCTTCTTTCATTGTTAGTCTTTTCATCACTACCTCCTTTCTTAAGTTAGTACCTTGACCGACTTATATGCTATTGTATTGTGTGGAGCTTCCATATGTATGTTACCATAGGCTATTGCTACTGAGTCATCTCCCTTGAGTTCATGAAGAAAGTCTACGAGGGCATGGCTATCACAAAGTAGCTGGTTAATCCTCTCCCCTCTTCCCAAACCCTTTACTTTGATAACTTTTAGTGTGGGGAGAGTAATGTGGAACACCCCAGCGAAGAACTTTGCATCCTTTTTCCGGGAGAAAGTTAAGAGTCCTATGGACTTCTCGTGTGCTGTTACCACCTTTCCTACTCTGTATATTCGAGTCAGGAGTTCTGTTTCCTGATAGTCATAGCCAGCAAGGGCTGTCTTTGTAATTATGCTCTGTCTACCTTCTGTCACCACCTTCCATCTGATAGGCATAGTCTTTACCTCCTCCTAAACATCTACTTCCACGCCAAGTTGATCTGCTATCTCTCTAATCTGTTCCAGGGTTAGAGTAATATTAGGTGCTTTCTTAACTGATGTAACTTTGGTTAGTCTATCTTCTTCTGCAAGTCTAGCATCAGCCTTCTTGAATCGGTCAGACCATCTCATATGATCGAGTGAGTAGGTAGCAAGCACCTCTTTCATCCTCAAAATGGTAGCCCAAGTTTCTTTACACTTGAACTTAGCATTAGCACGTTCAAGCTCAAGAGCGTCTTTTTCTTCTTTTGTCATAGTCTTACCTCCCAGATCGTTTATGAATTGAACGGACTTACCTCCACACATAGTTATTATTCTCAAGCATCCATCCTGTACTTACTACATTAGCAGGATGGATTCCGAAGTTTATTAATACATCTGCATGAGTTCCCTTCATAGCCCTTATCCCACCACTATATAACTTAATAGCAGCAGCAAGGACTTTGCCGGAGTGTGCTTTGATTGTTTTAGATCGTAAGGTTTTAAGAGGATACTTGGTAGTAGGTCGTTCGTCTTTATACACACGAGGTTGATTTGGAACTGATGGTCTGATCAGCGAGATGGGCTGACCTAGGATGGTTACTCTTTGAGTATGTTCTTTTTTAGCTTTCATTGTTAGGATATCTCCTTAGTATTTTGCCAGCATCCGAATAACTGGATTGTCCTGATTGATAATACGTACTCTCGATACAAGATCAACAAGTTTGAAGTTCTCAACCTTAGGTAATATGAAGCATTCTAAATTGTTTGCTCTTTCAAGCATTATTGCTATAGGTCCCCTCGCACCATGACAAAAATCCTTTGCACAATTATTGCATTCTTTTCTCATTTTCTTGTCTCCTTATAGTTATTGATTTATGATATGATGTAGAAGGTTATTATCTCATTCCCCTAACAGCCGCTTGCACAGACTTTGCATGCATCTTCTTGAACGACCCAGAAGCATACGCTATCCCAACATTAATCTTGCAGATTTTCCAGAAGTTACGATTTAACCAACGCCTTGCGATCTTAGCCTGATGCAATTGACTTAATCTTTGCTTAGATAAAACTTTTCTTTTCATGAATGTTAGTCTCCTTTCACTATGTTATATCTGCTACGTTAATAAGTGCCTTGAGTTCAGCTACTTCTTGATCTTCTTTATCTTCTTTCTCCTTCTCTGGACTACCCTGACAAGCTGGGCAGATCCAGTATCCTTTAGCATCTTGAACTATCTGAGTACCACAAATACATAAAGGTCTAAAAGGTTTATTATCTTCTAATACTAACTCTTGTATTAGGAGTATTATCTCCTTATGTTTGCCCTTAGAGTTAGCAACTTCATACAACCTGCTAATTAGTGTATCTTTTCTCATTAGTTTATCTCCTGTAATCTTTCACAAACACCTTCAATGTTTCTCTAACAGCCTTAGCATCCTCTCCACGCCAATGAGTTATATTGTTTAAGATATAAAGACATTGAACATACAACTCATGCCCACTCATAGTTATCCCTACCTTGGCATAGTTAATAGCATAATTAGGAGCCTTACTCTTTGAATTGTTAACTATCACCTGACAGGCATCATGTACATCTGATTCTGATACTTTACTCACCTTACTCACCTCCTTTGTAGTTTATTGTTTGAAAGTTATTACCAATGTTCTTCACTCATTGATACCTATGGTATCATACCATAATTTCAATGACAATGTCAACCCCTTTCACCCGTTATTTTGATTACAGTCGGTAATTACAGCCGTAACCACAGACCGTTCAATTCCCGAACGAACTGTTACCAATCACATCTCACATCTCAGCAATCTCCTCCAGCTGTCTCTTATCCTTAGCCTCTTGCTGCCTTTGTAACGCATCTATCTCTTCATCAGTATTCCCACCCTCTTTAATCACCACAGGCTCTTCATCCTCTTTAATAGGCCCAGGAACAAACCCCATCTCCTCTCCATGATCTTTAATCTTTTCTTTCATCGCTATCCGTTCTTTTTCTAGCTTCCTTCTTTCCTCTGCCTCCTCCTCAAAGATAACACCCATAATCCTTCTCTGATCAGTTTCAGGCGCTACCTCCACACTCTTCTTATTATGCAATATCTTATGAGCTACAGGAGTATACTGTTTAGGGTCTATCCCCTCATTCCTCAAATTCTCAAACGTGATAGCATTACCTATCTTCTTAAAACTCCTCTTTTTCATACTCGGCTGGAACAACCCCTTCTCCTCCATAAATCTCTTAGCCTCTGCTACTGAAGTAATACTAACCGGCAGCTTCCCATTCGCTCTTAACACATCACATAGTAACTCTGCACTCCAACTCAACAGCTGACTCATGCTCTTAATCTCATACCCTGTGACATCCCAGTAATAACACAGCTCTGCTAAACTAATCAGACTAACTCTACTCTGCACTGGTACACTACTCTCCTGTTTAACTTCTGCACTTATTCCCATTAGTTATTCCTCCTTAAGTTTAAATGTATTACGTATTATGTATTACGTATTACCGTATATTATGTTTGCTACATCCGTCCCAACCCATTATATTTGTATGCAGTACTTAGTATACACACATAGTTATATAGTTAGTTTATTATTTTTTTTTATATATGAGGGGTGTCCATGTGACAAACATTATATACATCAATACATCAATACATTAAATACATCATACATGATCTACACCGTATTGTCAACGTATTATTCAGTGTATTGTGATAGTGGTAATAGATCATTTAATGTTTAAACGATCTATGTCATATCCCCTAGTTACACCATAGATGAATAGGTATAAAAAAAAGGCCATTAGAATTAACTAATGACCTTTGATTGTGAACGTTCCATGTTATCTGGTTATGTTATTCGGTTTTCATGCTATCGGCCATCTTCTGCAAAAATGCGGTTTGTTGTTCTTTGTCCATGCTACTCATAGCAGCCAGTGCATCACGTTCAATTTCATCACGCGATTTGACCTTCACGCCGGCATTCTGGGCAATTACCACTGTTCCCGACAATGCATCGATTTCACCTTTACTCAATGACCTAGCAGGGCGCTGAAATGCTATCGCCCTCGAACCGCATAGCCATGATTTGATGTCAACGTCAGTGGCGGTACTAAAATCAAACGTCACCATGATACTGGTTTTCTCTTTATTGTCATTAGTGACACTCATCGAGTGTTTGATCTTGCCGATCATTTGACCTATTGTATTTTCCATGTTGGTTATCCCTTTCATGTTGGATGTGACAACATGGAACGTTCGGTTTGTTATTCAATTGTCAAAGAACCATTCACATGAACAAATATTCATGTAATTAAATAATACATGATCACACCTCAATGTCAACATAAATCGTATCATTGTATAATAATACTATGCAATCCAATGGGGGAAGTTTTACTTGATAGTGCGGGGGTTACCACCTATACATTTTGGAGCAAGTTTTTATAATAACACCATGTTGTGCATTGTGTGACAGCGTGCCACGCATCGTTCCCGTAACAGATCGTTTAATAATTAAATGGTCTGGTCTGGGCCAATAGTTAGCAGATCCCAGAGTTAAGATTAAGGTGTTAGACTAAAGGTGTTAGGTCTAGGTGGAACAAATTCACTAAAAATTACGTTGACATTTTAATGTTCTTGTGTTATCATGATACTATTAGAAATGAATTAAAGGAGATAGTTAATGTCTGGGTTAGAAGGTATAGAAACAAGAAACGGACTTTACGGGTTTGAGTTTAGAGAGCCAGATGAAAGGAGAGTAGAGGAACGAAAAACTCCTGACATCAAGGCACTCTGGCAGCGGAATCATGAGATTGTTAATCTCGCAGCGCGGGGCTTTAAAGGTACTGAAATCGCTGAGATCCTCCATATTCATCCTCAGACTGTTTCTAACACATTAAACTCAGAACTTGGCCAGAAAAAACTTTCTGAAATTCGCCTGGAACGAGACGATGAGACGAAAAAAGTCACAGAAAAAATTAGAGTTATAACTAACAAGGCACTAAATATTTATCAAGAAGCCTTTGATGATGAAATAGAACTAACTATAATGGATAAGGTTAAAGTAGCTAACACAGTCATGTTAGAACTAAGTGGTCATCGCGCTCCTATTAAAACCCAGACTCTCTCAGCTCACATGCAGTTAAGCCCTGAGGAACTTCAAGGGTTTAAAGATCGTGGAATAGCTGCAGGACTTAAGAGTGGAAGGATAATCAACGTTGAGCCTGAAACTAACACTGAGACAGAGGCAGAGTGAGTTTGCTAAGATGCTTGTCTTACTTATCCTCTTTGCGTATGTAAAAGGTTATGAGATTACCTTAGGAGATGCATATGCTAAGACTGGGCATAGGAAAGGATCCTTTCATTATAAGAGATTAGCTCAAGACCTTAACTTGTTCAAAGATGGAATTTACCTAAGAAAAACCTCAGACCACTTATCTTTAGGAGAATTCTGGGAATCAATAGGTGGGTCATGGGGAGGGAGATTCAAAGGCGGAGACGGTAATCATTACTCGTTTGGGGAGAAGAGATGAAAGCTGGTAAATGGACACTAATCATAGTCGAAATAGAAGGCTTCAATCTCCTAGTCCCTACTTCTTACCGTGATGCTACTAATGAAAAAATAGACGCTCATACAGGAGGGTGTGGCCCTGGTGGACTAGGTGACTATCTCGTCCCAGACACCAACTGGGGTGAGAGTATGTTTCTTGCTTGTCGCCCACACGACTGGATGTACTGGGAAGGTGAAACTCCAGAAGACAAAGTCATAGCAGACCTAGTCTTCATCTGGAATATGCTAATAGTTATCCAAACTATTCCTTACACACCTTACGGTATAGAAGACCAAACCCTCGACATCATACGTCTACGTAGGATAATGACTTACTACACAGCAGTAAGTTATGGTGGAGGCAGGTCATTTTCTAAAGGAGTCACACCTAAGAAGGAAGACATAGAGTATAAATTCTTAGTCAATGACACAGAACCCAAAGATCCCAGGAATAGGTAGTTACTAAGATCGTTCAATATATAAACCATCTGGAGACATCATGAAAGACATACTTAAAGGCCTAGGCCTAGCCTTCTTATTCTTCCTAAACATAGCAGCTACTACCTACTGCACAGACATCATTATGACCAAGACCTCTGGCATCTGGTCTGATACTCGATCTTATGCCACTATAGATGCTGCAGTCACTGCCATAGGCGCTATTGAACAAACCCTCTACATCGCCCAAGTCGAAGCAACCACTGCCTTAACAATCCCAGTAAACATCAAACTCAAATTTATCAATGATGGAGCTATAAACAACACAGGTCAGCTTACCATCAACACTTACGACATAGAAGCAAAAGACTACCAAATATTTGTAGGCACAGGTGATATAGACTTCGCAGCAGGCTCAATAGTCCGTTCCTCATGGTTTTCCTGTCTTGACGAAGCCTTAGATGTAACCTCTGATGATACCTTAACTATGGTAATCTCAGAAGCTGAAACTACCACTGCAGACATGGCAGTCGGAGATGATGTCATTCTCAAGTGGGAATCCCCTCATATTATCACCATAGCTGTTGCTGACACTATATCAAATATAAATAATATAGAAGCTGGAAATTACCAGATATTTGCTGGAGCTGGTGATATAGACTTCTCTAATGGTACAGTACTTCATTCTTCTTGGTTTAACAGCCTTGTTGCAGTAACCACTTACATTGGAACTGATTCAGTAAGCCTATTAATCAGCGAACCTGAGACTGTAGCAAGTAACTTAACCATTAATGCAAATACCTCAGTCTTCTGGGAAGGCAGAGGAAATGTTGTGACTATTGAAGCTGGGTGTGTTGTAACTAATAATGGACATGTAGAGGCTGGTATTTACCCAATCTACATCTTTACCAATGCAACGTCAGAAGTTGTTTGGGGAACTGCACAACCTGTTGAGATTGAGTGGTATGGTGTTTCAATAGCTGAGACTTCAACTAATAATGCAATCTACGCTAATTATGCAGTTGCTGATATGATTAATAAAGGAAAGCTCCAAATAAATGGATCCTATGATATAGATGATGAGGTGCAGATTACTATAGCTGCATCTTTTGACACTATTAATATTGAAGGGCAGGGATACCAAACTGGATTTAACCAAGTTACTAACGCTGCTCATATTATAGAAGTTACCAGTGCTGGTGCCCAGAATGGCTGGACTGATATTACCTTTAGAGACTTCAAACTAAATGGTGGAGTAGCCACTGGTGATGGACTTATCCTTAGACGATGTAATGGAATTCTTGAGAATATTAAGGTTGATACAGTTGGTGGAACCGCTTTTAGATTTCTTGGCTGTATCGAATTACAGGCTGGGCATCTTGAGGTTAACATAGCTGATAAAGGTGTTGAACTTGGCACTTACTATAATGCGGTTCCGCTAAGATCTAATAGCACTAATGCTTGTGTATTAGATAATGTAAGGATACACACTACAACTACCTATGCTATGGGATTTATATCAGATGTCACTAATGACTTACGTCCTAAAGGTAATACCATCTCAGGACTTGAAACTTCAGTTCCTTCTGGTATAATCCTATACATGAATGGAGGGCATAATAATACCTTTATCACACCATGGTTTGAAAGTGCTGGGGGAGCAGCTACAAAATGTATTCACATGGAAGCTAACGGGGTTGAGGTTCCTCGGCTAAATATGTTTCTGCAGCCTAGATTTGTATCTGATGCAACAATTGTAATAGATATAGACGAAGGAGATGATAATACATTTATAGGTGGATATTACTCCTCTACTTCTGAGCCTGGTGTGGATATTGAAGCTCTGGCCACTTTCAATCGATTTCTATACATAACAAACTTTCCTACAGAGCCAAAGGACACATCAAGAGGGGTTAATTATCTTTCTAATTCTTCAGCAACCACACTGATTCTTTCTCATGGATCAGGTGGATCAGATGGCTCTTACAATTATCATTCTACTGGGTCGTCATATGCTAATAATACAGTTCTTAGATGGTATGACTCAACAGGGGTAGCAATGAATGTGTTAGGCATGGATGCTAGTGACAGGGTTAATCTTCGTGGGCCAGAAGGCGGCTTAGTAATGCGAATGGCAAATACTACAGAAAACCCAACATTTTTAAGGTATATAAATGTATTATCAACTAATGGAAACTCTGGAACTTTTACACTTGCAGCAGCAGCTTCTAAAGTAGTAGCAAATACATCAATAACAGCAAGCTCAATAGTTGTTTTAACTCCTGCAAATGTCAATGCAGGAGCTCTTGAAAATACAAGTAAGAGCCTTTTTATCTTATCAAAGAATGCTGGAGTTTCATTCACAGTTAGAACAGCTGATAATACAGCTGCTGCTGGTACTGAGACTTATAACTATTTAGTCTTTAACTAAAAGGATTACCAAACACTAAAGTGGACTCAGAGATAGAAGAAATCTTATACCAATGCAGCATCTCGACTGAGATGGTTGCTAAGACGTTTTTCCCAGAGCGTTTCGAGCTGGAATTTGCTCCTGAGGTTCATGGTAAGATCTTTGATCTCATAGATGGGCCTTCACAAAAGGTAGCAATAGCAGCCCCTCGTGGTTGGGGAAAGACTTCTATAGTAGCCTTAGCATTAAAAGCTCGCTATATTCTATTCAGATTAGTAAATTTCATCTGTTACATCAACAAAAGCCATGATGCTGCTTCATTACAGACTGAAAACCTACGTCGTGAGCTAGTCTCCAATAGAACAATCAAAGCCTTCTTCGGAGACTTCAGACAGCGAGATGTTAATATTAAGGAATTTGAGGAAGTCTTTAGCAAAAAGGCTTGGGTTGCTTATAATACTTTAGTCTGGCCCCGTGGAGCAGGGCAGCAAGTTCGTGGGGTGCTATTTAAGAATGACCGCCCAGGATTAATAGTAATAGACGATCTTGAAGACCCAGTAAAAGTCATGAATGATGAGATTCGTAAGTCTTGGTACACTTGGCTTTACGCAGATGTTATCAAAGCTGTACCACGAATAGGAAAAAAAGCCCAGAATTACAAAATAGTCTACATCGACACCTTAAAACATGAAGACTCAACACTTCAGAAATTACTAGACTCACCAGAATGGGACTCTGTGCGATTAGAAGCTTGTGATGACAACTTTCAATCAACAGCTCCAAACTTTATGTCTAACGAGAGCATTGAGAAGGAATGGAAAGAGCATGTTGAAGCTGGGCAGTCAGATGTGTTTTTCAGGGAGCTGCGTAACCTTCCAATCTCATCCAAAGACGCAGCTTTTCGTCAAGAATACTTTCACTACTACAACCTTCCACCTGACAGACGCTGTGGAGAGAATGACTTGACCACTTTCGACAGCGAAATCCAGCAGGACAAGAACATAGAAACTGTAGTCCTACTCGATCCTGCAAAGACAGTAAAAATCCACAGTGCTGAATCCGCAATAGTCGGAGTAGGTATTGATCTTACAAGAGCTAAACTCTATGTCCGAGATGCTATATCAGAGAAGATGTACCCAGATGAAATCTACTCTGCTATGTTCGGCATGGCTAGAATGTTAGATGCAAAAGTATTAGGTATTGAGGAAACTTCCCTTAACGAGTTTATTAAACAACCTATTAAAAACGAGATGTTTCGCACTGGATCATTCTTTGAACTAATTTGGCTTAAAGCCAGAGGTGGAATGAAGAAAGAACTCCGCGTTAAGGAATTAGTACCTTATTATAGAGGAGGTTACATCTACCACAATGCTGCATGTGCAACAGTTAATAAACTAGAACAACAACTCCTTATGTTTCCCAGATCAAAGCTTTGGGACTTAATGGACTGCTTCGCATACATAATCGAGATGCTTGAATTAGGTGAGAGATACTTTAGCCCGTCTGAAAATCCAGACGATATTGAATCTGAGTATGCTGAACTTGACTATGAGGCACCTATTGAAAACTGGAGGGTAGCATGAGCCACGGAGTGAGTAAAGAGGCATATGTTGGAGCTGACCCTAAGACTTCTAAAGAACTTACATTTGACATCTTGGATCATTTAGATACAAGAATAGATGAGATGATAGATACACAGGTAACCCAAGTAGCTCTATGCAATACTAAGTTTGATGACATTGAGGATAAGTCTAAGTCTAAAAAGAAAAAGGATACAGCCTTAGCAGCCTCCACAGGCCTTGGTGGAGGAGTTCTTGTTATGGCTATTCAATACATTAAAAACTGGTTAGGTCAATAAGATCGTTCAATATTTAAACATACTACAGAAGGTGACATAATGAACTATACACAAGAACTTGACAGGGCTCCATTCTATTATGAGAAGATAGAAGTAGCAATAGATGCTGTTTCTCGTTTGGGTGGAGGCTATCGAGATGCCTCTAATGCTGTCAATATTACAGTAGAAGATAGCAGCATCAGATATCGTATAGAAGGAGGCGACCCAGACGCTAATGATGGACACTTGGTCTACCTAGGCCAGAGTATTTACTTCGCGAACCCAAAGTCCATCAAAAACTTCAGAGCAATAGCTATCACCGATCCTGCTATACTGATAGTTACTTTCTACAAGTGAGGTGTATCATGAATAGATTGTTCAAATATTTAACGGTCTTGACTTTTGTCTTGTTCAGTATTACATCTGCTGAAGCTCGCCAGCATGGAGGGCCTATATATGGAACTTCTTCTGCTGCTTTAGGGCTTGAAGTAGGTGTAGATGTCCAAGAATATAATGTAAACTTAGACACCTACGCTGGCATCACACCTTCTGCTGATGTAATTACTTTGCTTGGTAGTACAGATGATGCAGATATTATGATAAATATAGGTATTGTCATTGGTACAAATATCCAAGCTTGGGATAATGACCTTGATACATATGCAGGTATTACTCCCTCAGCTGATATAATTACTCTGTTAGGAAGTGCCGATGATGCTACTATTAGAACAAACATAGGCCTCATTATTGGGACTGATGTCCAAGCTTATCATGCAGCTTTAGCTTCAATAGCTGGACGTACTGAGACTAATGGTGGTATTCTTTATGGTACAGCTGATGACACCTATGCTTGGCTTGCTGCAGGTGCAGAGGGTACGCTACTAATGGGTAATGGAGTTGGTGCCCCTTCCTGGCTTGGGGCTGGTACAGCTAACTCTATACTTCAGGCTAATGGTGATGCTGACCCAACTTGGGTGAGTAGCATTAACCTTGCCTTCCGAGGCGCAACGGCTGAAGTGCTTTTAAGGGATTCTGACGGTGGTACTACTGCGGAAGAAGATGCCGGAAGCATCAAGGCTAATATGTCCACGGCTACAGTAGACGGCGAAATCTCTGATATGTACTTCACGGCTTTTGGTGGTGGGACCGCTGGAACAGAATACGGTTGGATGTTTTGGGATAGTTCTGATTGTTCCCTTTTAACAGGGCTTATGACTGACGCTACGGCTCCTGCGCTGACCAGATTGGGGTAGGAGTAGATCCCAAGGCAAGAGGGTCTGAACCGCTTTATATATGGAACAATCAGTACAACGGTGCTTATAGAGCTTTTAGCCTTGGCAATATGTCAACCTGTAATACCGTAGCTCAATGTGGTGAAGCGTTTGTGATGTCAGACATTCTTACCTCTGGTACAGACTTCTTTCAATCAGAAGCAAAGCCCGAAGCCATGAGTGGCTATTCCGCCTACACCTACCCTCACCCGGACATAGACGAAGCTGTTGTCCCGACTGTAGTTAATATTACTTCCTCAACGGCAAACGGAACTTATGTTGCAAGCAATCAAATAAATATCACGGTCTATTTTTCTGAGCTTGTTACGTCAACGGGAAACATTACCATCAACCTGGATTCGGGGCAGGCGGTCACCGCGACAGCCACAGCTAAAGCTATGGCAACAGCCACTTATACTGTTCAAGATGGGGATTCAAGTGCTGACCTTACCGTATCTTCGATAACCGGCACAGTAAATGACCTTGCAACGACACCTAACGCTGTGGCAGATTTTACCCCTACAACTAACTTAGCAGCGAATAAAGCAATCGTGATTGATACGGATGTGGCTCATGGTTCAGTAGACGGTGCTCCTGCACAGATTGATTCAACGGCCCCGGTTGCTGTAATTGGGGCATGGTAAGATCGTTCAATCAATAAACGGACTTAATCATGGCAACAGTACAAATAAGAATAGGCAGCTTAATAAACATTCATCAGTATGATGATGGAGATCATGATGCTGCCATTGAGACATTAGCGTCTATTAAGTGTGGGACTCCGATAGATGGAAATGACGTACTTCGCTTGGACGACTTGGATGCTTTAATGGCTACCTTTGTTGATTCTATAGTTACATTCGAAGGTAATGTAGTTTGTCTTGATGGTGATGTAGTTTATACATAGGAACTTAAAATGCCTTACTTAAGAGAAAATGCGATTACTAAAGTAGCAACAGTCACTGGCGTTGATATGAAGACTGCTGCAGCTAAGACTAATTTGTTCACAGTCCCAGATGGGAAGACTTTCTACCCGATAGGTATAGTTATCAGAGAACCCTCTGCCTCAATGGCAGGTGGTACAGACTATGATTTTGGTACTGGGGCACTCTGTGATACATGGAGGCAGACTATTGACTTATCAAGCTTAACTACTCTAGCCACAGACTTTATGGAAATCAGAGGGGCTGATGTAACTAAGTACACAGATTGTGCTGCTGCTTCTGTATTCGGTATCTATGTAAACACAGGTACTACTGTAGCCTGCACTGCAACTATTGACATATTTGGGTTCTTAGCATAATGGGAAAGAATATAGTTCCAGGACATGGATATCCTAGACTCAACGAAGATGGGTCTGTAGACTTTGGTGGGTCTGCTAATTACTCCCGCTTTGATAATAATGGCAGGCTTACCATGGCAGGTAGTGCCAGAATCAAGCGTCATGTAAGAGTTACTGCTCCTTCCTGGAAGTCTGGTGTAGCTGGGCCAACAGAGAGGTTTCTAAGTGTCTGGCCTATATTAAAGTTTGATGCTGCATCTGATGACGAAGTACATTATAGTATACTTATTCCATATAGGTTTACTGCAGGATCTACAATAAGTGTAGTAGTAGACTGGTGTCATGAGGCTGTAGCTGATGCTGGCACAGTCTGTTGGGGTCTTGAATATAGAGTTATAGAACCAGGTGAGACTGTTACAGGGGCTACTACTACAATATTAGGAACTTCGCCTGGGACACATGCTCAGCATGTTTTAGTAGGGACTCCTCTTGATACTGGGATCTTAGGAGTAGTCGCACATGATGTTATTGGACTACGTCTATATCGTGATGTAAGTGGTGACACCTTAGCAGTCGGCGCTGCCTTAATACAAGTTCATTTTGAGTTCATTATGGACAAATTAGGAGAACCTACATAATGCCTTACATAGTTCAAGGTAGTCCTTCTAGCTGGAAGACAGATATTTATAATAAGAAAGACTTTAATTATGAGTATCCTTTAGGTCTTGACTTGAAACCTGGATCTGATTTTCATAATAAGTTAAGATCTAGAATCTACCAGCGAGCACAGGAATCAAGAAATGAAATATCTAAGCGATTCGATTCCTGGAGAGAGATAGATAAGACTCTAACAGCTTACATCCCTCTCAAAGACAAGGAACAGCAGCTTAAGAACAAAGATGCTTCAAAGCCTGTTTCTATAGTATTTCCGTATAGCTATTCTATGCTCGAAGCGTTGCTAACCTACCTATCAATGGCATTCTTTCAGGACCCTATCTTCCAATATGAGGGAGTAGAAGACGATGATACAATGGGTGGGATGCTGATGGAGTTGGTGATTAGGTTGCATTGTATTAAGAATAAGGTTCCCTTGAATGTTCATACAGTCTTGCGAGACTGCTTGGGGTATGGAGTAGGTATTGCAATCCCAGGATGGAATTCAGTCTATGGACGTAAACCTATTAAATCATCTATAATTACGCAGTCTGCACTAGGTGAGCAAACAACAGATGACGTCACCTATATTGACTCCTTACTATTCGAAGGTAATGATCTTAGTAACATCGACCCTTACATGTGGCTACCTGATCCCTCTGTCTCAAGCATAGACATTCAAAAAGGTGAGTTTGTAGGCTGGGTAGACCGTGATAACTATATGAATTTACTAAGTGAAGAAAGCATGCCTAACTCAACTCTGTTTAATGTTAAGTACTTAAAGCAGAAGAAAGACAAGCGGTCAACCTTTGCCCTAGACCAAAGTGAGCGTCAGACTCGACATGGAGGATCTACCAGACTGAACCAGTCGACTACTAACACCACAAGCCCAGTTGACACAATCAAGATGTATGTTAAGTTAATCCCTGAAGAGTGGGGCTTAGGTGAAAGTGAAACTCCTGAAAAGTGGTACTTTGAGCTTGCCTCAGATGATGTAATAATCTCATGCGAACGAGCTGACCACAACCACGGAATGTTCCCTGTTAGTGTAGCCTCCCCAGAGTATGATGGATACTCGATAACTCCAATAGGGCGTATGGAGGTACTTTATGGCTTACAGCATACTTTAGACTTCTTATTCAACTCACATGTAACTAATGTAAGAAAATCTATCAATGATATGTTGATAGTTGATCCTTACCTCGTGAATATTAATGACTTGAAAGACCCAGGACCTGGAGCATTAATAAGGCTGAGGCGTCCAGCTTGGGGACGTGGAGTGGATAAAGTAGTTCAGCAACTCGCAGTCCAAGATATTACAAAGTCCAACATAACTGACTCTGCTTACATTACCCAGTGGATGGATCGCATAAGTGGCGCTGATCAATCCATGCAGGGTGCTCTTAGAATGTCTGGCCCTGAGCGACTAACAGGGGCTGAATTCCAAGGTACACGAGGTAGTGCAATCAGCCGCTTACAACGAATTGCTATGATAATAGGTATGCAATTCATGCAGGATGTAGGTACCATGTTTGCTGTGCATACGCAGCAGTATATGTCACAGGATACTTATGTGAAGATAGTAGGACGCTATGCTAAGCAGCTTCAGGCAACCTTTGGTCCTAAAGCTCAGAACGTTAAAGTCTCACCTTTTGAACTAGCAATCAACTATGACCTTATTGTAAGAGATGGATCAATCCCAGGAGGTAACTTCTCTCAGTCATGGATTGAGTTGTTTAAGGTAATAGGCACAACCCCTGAACTAATGCAACAGTTTGACGTAACCAGAATCTTCATGTATATAGCACAGCAACTAGGTGCAAAGAATGTAGAAGACTTCAAACGAAATATTAACCAGATCCAAGGTCAAACAATGCCTGATGATCAAGTCTTAGATGAAGCTCAAAAGGGAAACATGGTTCCAGTAGGAGTTGAATAATGAAAGATGAAGAAGGAGTAAGAGTCTATTCCACAATGGATCAGGTAGAAGATCTTAAGTCTTCCATAGTGTGGAATGATATAGTGAACGAACTTGAAGTATGGAAAGAGGGATTTCAGGCTGAGCAGCGTTCAATGGTAGATGACATAGCTGATAAGAATCTTACAACTGCTGCAGTTTTGACTCACTTAGGAGACCTAAATGGAAGGGTAAAGACGGTAGATTATTTAATAAACTTACCTGACATATTCCTACAAATACTGGAGGATAGAAAAAATGACGCTAAACGTAAACGAGCCGACTGATCAAGTTCTTGGTTCTGCAGTACCTGCATACATCAGAGCTAACAGGGTAGCCTTAAACGCTATCTCTGGCTCTGGTAATGTAGGAGTTACTGAACTGGAAATAGCCCTCGGAGTAACCTCTTTAACAATAGGTACAGATGTAGGCTCCTATGGTTATGAGGCTATTAAGCTCTCAGGAGCTGCTGCTGTTACTATAGCAACAATGCTTGGTGGGACTGAGGGTATGGTGAAGGTGTTTATTTTCCAAGACGCAAACGTAGACATAACAGATGGTGCGAAGGCTGACGGGAAATTCTACCTTAATCACCTACCAGCACTAACTGACTACGCTCCAGAACAAGATGATGTCCTAGCATTGGTCAATGTAGGTGGGGATGGAGCAGCTGTTCACGGATATTGGAAGGAGCTGTACCGCACTACATCCGTGAAATAGATCGTTTAACAATAAAACAAACTGGGAGGTTAGCAAGATGGGAGATAATACAGTGGTAGATGCAGTAGGAGAAGATGTAGCTTTGATGAATAAATCTTTTGATGAGGGGTTGGTAGAGGAGCCTATAGAACCTATCGAACCAGTGGAACCGATAGAGCCCGTTGAGCCAATAGAGCCAGTAGAACCTATTGAGCCGATTGAGCCTGTCGAACCAGTAGAAACTGAAAAAGAAAAGGCTTTGAGGGAAGAGAATGAAGGTTTAAGGACTAAACTTGCTGAGAAGGAAGTTGCTCCTAAGGTTGAACCTGAACCTGAACCTGAACCTGAGCCAGCATTAACCTTAGAAGAACAAGACTTCATTGGTGAATTAGATCTTGACGAACTAACTCGTGACCCAAAGGAGTTTAACAAGTT
>Ga0075122_10000924_pt1 | contig 21864 bp, 18 predicted proteins | sample AntAceMetag02UKB_FD_69790 | JGI IMG/M metagenome (GOLD analysis project Ga0075122, IMG submission 69790) | Saline lake microbial communities from Ace Lake, Antarctica - Antarctic Ace Lake Metagenome 02UKB | ecosystem: Environmental > Aquatic > Non-marine Saline and Alkaline > Saline | place...
AGCTTCATCCCAAGTCTCTTTTCCAACCATTAGTTGCAAATCACCATCATATTTATACCAATCATAACCATCACTAGCAACAACAAAATCTTCTGAATCTGGATATAGATGAAATCGAGCATTCTGTAATCCTCCTCCAGGGCAATCATGCCCACAGCCAGACTCATGGCCTGTGCCAACTACATGATAACCGTTTGGTATATTATCTTCACAGCCATATCCTTCACAAACACTTAAATTATATTCATCATCATCTCCATATCCTCGACAACTACAAGAACCACTTGCCCATATAGCTTTTCTGGCCTCAACTAAAATACCACTCTGAAATCCCGTGCAATAATACACTGGTACTTTTCCAATATATCCTGCTCCTTCCTCTACACCTTCACCTTTGACTTTATCAACTGGCCACCACAAAAGACAAGCATCATCCGAACCAGGATATCTGTCATATTCAAGACAATAACCTGACCAACCTTTTTGTCGTTTACCAGAATTATCATAATAATCACACGACAAAGAATCAGTTTGCGGATACAATCGGCAACTTTGCGGTGTGTACCAACTATCTCTTGAATTCAAGGCTGGTTTTATTTTTATATCATCAAAATAATAATTACCTTCAGTCCCAATATCTGAATAAAGAATAATTTTAATTCGGCTAACGTTTGTTGACGATATATTAAATCTACCTAATTTAAATATCCAATCATGACCAGGCTCTAATGTTATTTCTGGGTTCATTGAAGCATCAGCTAGATGATTACCAGCGCTATCATATAAACCAATTTTTATTTTGGCTGAACCTGATTTCAAATTAAGAGTATTGATGTAGGCGGTAACAATATATTCAATTGGATCATTTGCTGTTCCACCAACTACATCCACAAATTCACTAATTGCATTATAGCTTGAGCCAAGTTTTAAAAAGTTTTGTCCTTCAGGTGCATAACCAAGTCCTTCAGTCTGTGTTTCAATTGGATTATTTATTACTTTAAATACGCTAGCATTCCACGTTCCGCCCTCCCAAATCCATCCAATTGGATAACCATTTGAACCAGCTATTTCAAAACCGCTATTGGCAACATTAGTCATTTCTCCTTCTTGCTCCATTGCACCAAACGAATAATAATCACTAACCATTGATCCGTTAGAATAACCGACTTTAGCATATCCAGTCATATTAGCAATATCAGAATTATCTAGTACAACAGGATAAATTTGATTTTCTTTTTCGATTGTTAAAAAACTATTGCAGTTACCATTCGGATCAACACTATTACATAAACCTATATCAAAACATACGTTATTATCGTTTTCATCTTTAATGTAGCTACGACAAGCCAACCATTTATCACAAATTCTATCTGGCGTTACTTTTATTATGACATTAGCATCTCTGTTGCTTTCTTCTCCTACGAGTGGAGTTACGCCACTTTGATCAGAAATAGTTAAATCAGCGTCCCAAGTTAAACCAGATAAAGACGAACCACTACTGTCTCGTTCATTGAATAAAACACAACCATCTTCAAAATCAATTATGCCATTACAACTTTGTTTATCAATGTCTTCTTTTAATTGATAATCTATAACTGCCTCTGCTAGTCCAATTTGACCTGAGGCACTACTCACATTTATTACACAAGATTCATTATTGGATATATAAATTAATTTACTAGAATTATAATTCTCATCTGACAAGCTAATTGTCGTTGCTCCGCTTGATAATATATTATTGCTACCCAAGGTATAAATATTATTATTACAAGTTAAACTAATGTTTCCAGCTAAACTGTTTCTACTTAAACGATATAAAGTATAAGGATTAGCTGATACTTCCTGACTAAAACCACCTCCGAAACTTATCCAACCATCAGGGATTCCATTAGAATCAACGTCTTGAGGTGATGCCAAGTTATTATTAAAAATAATATTTGAACTAAATTGTGAAACTGGGTCAATATATTCTGTACAACCAGCTTGACTAGCTGAACATAAACCGGTCCAATCGCCGCCTGGTTGATAGATACGAGATTCTTGTCCACCATAACCAAAAGTTTTCCAATATGTTGTTGCACAAGAAATATCTTCAGTTTCCATTTGGCAAGTCTGTCCGTCTGAACAATCATTATCAACCAAACAAACATCTCCGTCGTTACCATTACAACGTTTAATTTTTTTCTTATACCAGCCCCAACCTTGCTCAGTCGTATCAGCTGCTTGACGCCACTGACAAACCATATCACCTGGATCTTTAAAGTAATTTGTACCATCAGTAGATGTCCATTCCTGACAACCAACTGCTTCTGCTTCACATAATATTTCATTATATTTATCTGGATTGTTTTTTAAATATTTATCACTATACAATAAATCATCTTCATATTGATAAGGCTCACCTAATTTTTGGCAACCTTTGTCATCCTGATTGCATTGTTTATTTGAGTCATAAACAATATATGAATAATTATCAGCCAAAACAGTAATTTCACTATCATCATTTTCATTAAATACTTCTGATTGATAATCGCTATAATTATGCGTATCAATCATTAATTCGCAACCAACCGCGGAACTACCACATAAATAATCAAAATTATGTAAATTATGTATATCATTTTCTCGGTCATAATAAGCTTCACAGCCTAACATATATAAAGGAGATGGCTCACCTTTAATATTACGATTACAACTGTCTGGTGTTACCCATGAATTTTTGATTAAATAGTAGCGATCAGTAATCTCAGTTAATCTAATATCATTAATATATAAACTACCATCGGCATCCATAACTATCGCTTCGTCACTCAAAACGTCATGGTCAAGATTAGTTAAATTAACTTCATAATATTGCCATTCATTAGACAAATTTACTGTTGTAAAATCAGTTGAAGCTTCACTGTCAGACATTTGGATTGAAGTAATTGCTGAAGCACTACTCGCTTTTGCACTAAAGGTTAAAACATAGGCGTTACCTTTAAAGACATTCTGCCCGACTGTTTTACTTATAGTAAATGGGCTACCTGTTATTTCTAATGAATTTCCACCAACGACAAGTGACTCATTGGACAAACTAATGGTTGTGCCATTAACACCTGTCCAGTCCTGCAAACTACCCTCAAAATCATCGTTCAAAACAAACCTCATGTTATTGCCAGTATTACCACTATATTCACGGCAACCTGCTTGGTTAGCTGCGCAAGTCATACCTTCGCCTGGTATAGCCATATAAATACAAGATTGATGTTGGTCGCTCCACTCTCCGCTATTTTTACAAACAACACATTGAGCAGTTGGCGTATCCCAATGTCTATCAGAACCAACACACTCGCCACTCAAAACAATTTCTGGATCGACATTAATTTCAGTTCGACGATAAGGATGGCAATTATCACTACAGCTAACTGTTCGAGTATAGAGATGATAAGACAATTGTCCGTCTCTGTTGTAAAATTGTCGACAATCTGTATTATAGCTTGGATCAGTTTCGTCTAAATTATAAATTGCTTCATTACATTGTGTAGAATCATCTTCTGTTAATGCTGGCTCGCCGGTTGTCTGGTTTTCTTTTAACACCAGAACTTTTAATTGATAACCAGATTCATCAGAACCTTCCCATGTGTAAAATTCGGCACATTGACTATCATTTACACCAATACATTGTCTTAAATAAGAATAATATTCTCGTGCTTCGCCACCAGACTCCACTTCGTCTAAATTCGTAAATTCATCACAGCCAACGGCTTCTGCTCCACAGACTTGAGCTGTAGTTGGAATAAAATATGAATCACGTAGAGAATCAAAAATCGTCTCACTTTGAATATAGGTATCGTAACCAACACATTCACTCGGACAATAATCTTGTGCTACAACTTTTGCTGCCACGCTTATATCATCGTTGACTGAAGTATACATTTCACAACCAACTTCATCTTCTAAACAAGTACGAGCAAAATTATCACAGGCTGACGAATCACCCACGCCATCACATGACAAATAATCAGGTGCTAATTTTTGATAGACTAAACCCTGCCCACGATAATCACTATAAGTCGTAGTGACTTGTCCGCGTTCTAATTTAATTGCGTCAATCACGCAAGAATCAGAATTTATAGAAAAGTTTACTTGATTAGAATTAAAATCCGTTGAATAAACATACGCTGTATTATAATATTGCCAATCCTCAGCTTGATTTAAACTAGTTGCTGTTTCTTGCTCACCTAGTTCAAAATTGTCTCCCAAACCACAATCTTTAGCATAAAAAGATAGGGAAAAATACTGACCAGCTACATTATAATCATTTGGTCCAAAAGTAATAGTTTTTGATAAATTACTAACTAGTTCCAACCCTCGACTGCCTTCGTAACTATCATAAACCTGCGTTCCTGCGCCTTGCCAAATCGTCCCATCAATATCGTCTTCAAAACCAGAATTAGTTAAAATGTTTGCACCCAATCCAGGTTTCATTCTAATAAACTCGTGGCAGCCTTCATTTTCAGCCGAACATTCTTCGGCATTACTATCTAAATATATTTTATCACCAGTACTCTCGGTACAAGTGTAATTTTCAGTTGTATTATCGTAATCCTGACAATAAGCCTGGCAACCGACATTATCAATAGAGCAAATACCATAATCCAAAGTATTTTCTAAATAAGATATTGTTTGTCCGTCTGAACTACGGAAAGTCTGACAAGTATTATAAATTGGATCGCACGAATCAGCATTAAAATTCCATGTTCGCCTCTCTTCTGTGCAGTAGCCATAGAGATTACACGAACCATCACTATTTTCCTGGATGCAGGACTGCTCATCAGCACAATAAGTGTCATCTCTCAATATCGTCAATTCGCTGTCGTACCCTTCACCCATAATTTGCTCAGAAATTATTTCTGGTCCAGCACCTTCGCGCTTACAATAGTTCAACGGCGCTTTCAAAACCCATGTCGGGTCAACCAGCCCATCACACCAATTAGCATAATACCCGTTATAATCATCGCTAGCTGAATAACAAGCTACTAAATCACCTAAATTTTTTGTTCCGTCAATCTCTGCTGGATGATCTTTAATATATTCTGCTGCTAGTTCCCAACCAACCGGTAATATCCTAAATTTTCTTAAAATTATCATAGAACGATACGGATAACCTTCATTGTAATTTGGCTCCAAACCATCTGCATTAAAACCAAAAATTCCACTCGTATTTAAATATCCTTGTGTTAGCGCCTGCCCAACCGTCAATCGGTTTTCAATTGCCTGGCGAAAATTATCTGTAATAACACAATTAGTTGGTCCAGCTTTAGTCGGGTCAGAACACATCGTTAATTCTGCTAAAATATCATAGTCACCCCGAACACCAAACTGTGGTTCAATTAAACTTTTAAATCTTTCTTTTGCTGCAGCTATTCCTCCACCAGAACCAGAATAAGTATAATCAGCAGAGTTGCTGTCTGAAAAAAAATCAGTCACGATACCTTCGTCTAACCATTTATCAACCAATTTGCCCAACAAAGTATTCAAAAAAACATCAATTACATCTGCTGCTATAGAACCTGTAAAAATTTTTTCCGAAGCAGATGAATCTTCTATTGGTTTATAAAAAAATTCTCTAACTATTGTTACAGGTGTTTTAATTTTTCCACTTACTGGGTCAGTTTTAGCCTTTATACCCATTCCTTCCAAACGTTCGTTTGCTGCATCTTCAGCCGCTTGACTAGCACCTGTTTCCATTCCTGTTTGTAACGTTAAAGCTATACCTAAATCATTTGACCATGGATTAAACATGTCCTGAAAATCATTCAAAAAATTTGGATCACTCAGAGCTTCATCCCAATTTTTCTTCATTTCTGTAAAAGTACATTCCGGCTTATCAGGACGAGAAATTTTTTGTAAACCTAGACTTATCGTTAGTTTAACATTCGGATCAGGCTCACAAAGATTAAATTTAGTTCCCCACATTCCTTTTTTACCAAGTTCTTCTATAAAATATCCTGTATAATCATCCGCTGCATTTCTTACAAAATCACCAAAACTATCAACTTCAAACATTGGTGCTTGTCCTTTGTCACCAGTGGCTATATAAGTAGCCATATCATAAGCCAAAGTATTAAGATATTTTTTTAAAGACTGCTTGAATGCAACTGCACTTGATTTTTTTAATTCTTTCCATGCCTCATCAATGGCCCAGGTTTTTACTTGATTCATTGTTCTTTCTATTGCTCCTTGTTTAACAACCCATTCAGTTCCGTCAGCTCTAGTTTCTATTTTATAGCCAGCTGTTAAATCATTTCCAGACAAACTCCCTTTTTCAATTTGAAATGGCGCAAAACTATCTGCTGCTTTTACTCCTATAAATGGAGAAAAAAACAATATTATAGATATTGATAATATTAAAAAAATAATTAATTTTGTTCTTATTTGACTAATTTTCATAAATATGCTATATTATATAAACTAATACATTGAACATTAAATTTAAACTACTATAAAACAGGAGGATATAGAGATGAAAAAAATAAGAGGGTCTACTTTGTTTACAATAACATTGGTGGTCACATCATTTTTTTTTGTCATCGGTTGTGGCGGGGCACTTCAAGTGGCTACTGGTTTAGCAGGAAGCGGTCTCGCGAGTATAATGGAATCAAAAAATGAAACAAAAAAAACAAATTCAGAAACCATTGGACAAATTGAAAAACTGCAAATCGGCGAATATGAAGTTCAGATGAGTCGTGCGACATATCTTAAAAACCCTTCTTGGGTATTAGTAGCCTATCTTAAAGGTAATCCCACGTACAGAATATACTACAAAGATATGCGGAAAATCCAAAAATACATGGACATGGACAGTAAAAAAAAGAAAAAGTTTGTCCGTAATGAATTTTTGGAAATTAAAAATGTTGATCTTGACCCCGCTATGTCAACCATTACAGAATTTCCTGCTCCGCCGAAGAAGGAAAGAACATCCTTTTCAGTTGAACTACTTGAGGAACCGACTTCTTCTTTTGCTCCTCGTTAACACTCACGCTCATTCTCAAACTCGAAAGGATTTACAAATGGAAACGCTCGACAATCTCTAGCCCTCGCACTTTATTCATTAAAGTTGCGAGGGTTTTTCATTTTTAAAATTAAATGTTCAATCTATATTACCTCACCCCGCTCACTTCGTTCGCTTCCCCTCTCCTAATTAATACTAGAAGCTAAGCTACTACAAAAAGTTTTTGTAGTAGCTTAGCTTCTTTATTTTATAATTTTCAAAAATCTAACTTGTTTTAAAGCCAATCTCTTTTTTATCTTTTTCTATCTCTTTATCTTTAACTAAATAATCAATTATATTCATAATTTCACTTATCTTTATGTCGTATTTACTCTCTAATTCTGCTATTTTTCTAGCTAACCCATCATAAGAAGATATAAATTTTCTAATATTTACAAATATTCTCATAATAGCAATGTTCACACCAATTGCTCTTTTGCTTTTCAAAACGCTTGATAACATCGCTACACCCTGTTCGGTAAAAGCATAGGGCAAACTTGAAGAATGTTTTAATGTTCTAAACCGGTCACAATTTGTGACCAGTACATCAGTTTCAATCTTATTCAATTGAAACATAAAATCTGCAGGAAATCTATCCATATTTCTTTTAACCGCCTGGTTTAATACTTTTGTTTCAACCCCATAAAAATTAGCTAAATCTCTATCTGTAATAACTTTCTGTCCACGAATATGTAAAATTTTACTTTCAATTGTTTCGACAGAAACTATATTATTGATTTTTTTATTCATGTCTTTAAGTATAAAAAATTCAAAAATCTAACTGCCTAATATCTCTTCATAACTCGCCAATAATTCTTCATCACTAATCTGATTTAACATATTTGCATCCATACCTGCTTGTATAAGCATTTCACGCAATGCACTTGCATCTAAACTACTCCCAAGCAATGCTTCTATATTTAAACTTTCAGTATTGTTTAATTCGGTTGTTGGTTCTTCAGAACCATATTGGTCTAATAAACTATTTAATGTACTATCTTGTGTGTTTACTTCTGTTTCAGCTGTAGCTAATGGCTCAGAATAACAATCCCGTCCAGTCGGACAATTCGGATCATTTCCATTATCTATCTCTTCTTTATCACTAAAACCATCGCTATCACTATCTTCCAGATATGGCGATGTATTATAAATATTTAATTCATCATAATCGTTTAACCCGTCACCATCGGTATCTTTTACCTTTAAAGCTTCGTCGCTAATTCCACCACAATTCGGTCCAGTACATGTTTCTGCTTGATTATTACTACTACTTTTATAACTCAATGGACTATTTATACTATTTTTCAACTGAACTGCCCACATAATAATGATTACAAATGCAAACACACCCAAAGCACCAGCAGCAATTTTGCGATTGCGGTCTAGTGGTTGAGCTTGCGGAATTTCCTGATCACTTTCATATTCTTCACGATACTCTTCGCCTTCATTTTTATAATCTTCTTCCATTAAAATTTTCTATGTTAACTATTTTATTATAACATATTTCAATTAAATTCTCCAAACAATTTAACCCAACCTTCAACTGACAATTCTTGTGCTCTAATTTTTGGGTCAAAACCTACTTGTTTTAGTTTATTTTCTGCTAATTCTTGGGTTATTTTGTACCCAACAGATAAATTATTCTTCAACATCTTTCGTTTTGAGCTAAAACCAAACTTTATTAATCTAAAAAAATCTCTTTCCTTATCCACACCAACCTGTTTAACTTTCCTGCCCGTTCGCAAGCTTGCTTGGCAGGCGGGTGACTTTTGCCTGCCCGCCGAATTGGAGGGACTTTTGACTTTCAACTTAACTATTGCGCTATCTACTTGAGGCTCTGGCCAAAAAGCATTAGCTGGGACATAGTCAATTATTTCTGGCTCAGCATAATATTGAACTGACACAGCCAGTAAACTCATTTTGCCTGGTTTGGCTAAAATTCTCTCTGCTACTTCTTTTTGCAACATCAAAACCATTGTGTTTGGTTTATTTTTTAAAGATAAAAATTTGCGCAAAAAAATAGAAGTGATATTATATGGCAAATTAGCAACAATCTTATATTCAAAATTTTTAACTTTCAACTTTTCAATTTCAATATCTAAAATATTCTCGTTTATAATTTCAACATTCTTTATTTTTTGTATCTCCAAACTAAACTTTAAATACTTTGCTAATTTATCATCTAGTTCTATTGTTATTACCTGTTTTGCTTTATCAGCTAATTTGGTTGTTAAAAAACCCAAGCCAGGTCCAATCTCCAAAACAATATTATCTTTTTTCAAATCAGCTGCTTCAATAATATTATTGTAAACTTCTTCTTTAATTAAAAAATTCTGCCCTTTGGAACGAGCAGGTTTAATATTATACTGTTTACACAGTTCTAATGTTTGTTGATATATATCCATAATTTTATTCAAATAAGGCAACCACAAAATCAATCGTTTGATTTACTTTATTGGACACAGCATAAGAAACTCCACCAACCGAAGCTAAAACTCCATTATCCATTAAAACTGGAGATGTACCTCCAGCAATCAATTGCCCACCAGATATTAAACCAGTTTTAGTTATAGCGGTATTTAAAAAAAGTCCTTTCTCGCCCATACCGCCAGCTGGCATTCCTGAAACATCTGAATACAATGTACAAGTCGCAGCATCCTTTACGGTACACAAAGTGCCACCAACACATACTGGTGGCGTTCCAATAGTAAAACAAGGAATTATCACCACTTTAGTTAATCCAATCTGATATGGAAAACCTGAGCTTGCCTGGACTGCACTTCTGTATTTTATTATGTTTGGCACTAGCCAAACTGTCAAACCTAAAATTATAATTATCACGATTGCCCAAGTAATTGTTCTTTTTGTAAACATATTTTTTATTTAATGTTATACTTAGATTATAGCAAAAATTCAACCAAACGTCTTGCGATGAGAAAAATTAAATTTCAAACAGATAACTATTATCATATTTTTAACCGAGGCGTAGATAAACGTAACATTTTTCTTGATAAAAATGATTATTTAAGATTTTTAATTAGCTTGCGTGAATTTAATAATATTAATCCAATCGAAAGCATTTATCGCTTAAAACAATTAAAAGATAAAGAAGCTAAGCTACTACAAAAACATTCTTTTTGTAGTAGCTTAGCTTCTAAAAAGATTCCTTTGGTAAAAATAATTTGCTATTCGCTCTTACCAAATCATTTCCATTTATTAGTCCAGCAATCTATCAACGAGGGAATAACAAAATTTATGCACAAATTAGGCTATGGCTACACAAGATATTTTAACAACAAACATAATCGATCAGGCTCATTGTTTCAGGGAACATTTAAAGCTGTTGAAATAAAATCAGACGGTCAATTACAAAAAGTCTCTTGCTACATTAACGGCAATTCGGAAATTCACAATATTACTAAAGCTACAAGTTGGCCGTGGTCTAGTTATATGGATTATTTAAATTTAAGAAAAGGTAATCTCTGTAATAAAAATATTGTTCTCGATCAATTTAAAAACACAAAAGAATACGAAAAATTAACAAATATAATTATAAACGATTCAAAACAACAAAAAAACGAATTTAAAAAATTTTTATTAGAATAATTCATGAAAAAATATATTACAATTATCATCCTGTTATTTCTGTTTATTGCACCGAACATGCAAGCGGCAGAAACTTTAGCTGAAACGCTTTCTGGTAAAATATTATTACAAATTGAGTCAAATGGCGAAGCTTGGTATGTTAATCCGTCCAATTATCAACGATACTCTATGGGTCGTCCAGCAGATGCTTTTGCTTTAATGAAAAATCTTGGTATTGGCATAACCAATAACGATTTAAATAAAATATCGATTGGTCTGATTGATTATGATGATTTAGACAACGACAACGATGGTTTGACTAACCGATTCGAGGAAGCTATTGGCACGAATCCAAACAATATTGATACTGATAATGATGGCTATAATGACAAAATTGAAATTGAGAATAATTACTCTCCCTTGTCTAATGGAGTCTTACCAATAGATAATAATTTTTCTTTAGAAAACTCAGGAAAAATATTTTTGCAAGTTGAATCAAATGGCGAAGCTTGGTATATCAACCCAATTGATAACAAAAGATATTATTTAGGTCGTCCGGCAGATGCTTTTTCTGTTATGCAAAATCTTGGTTTAGGCATTACCAATTCTAATCTTTATCAACTTGTTATTGGTTACCTACAAACCGAGGTTCAATCTGAATCAGTACAAATTCCAAATACTTGTTCCACTTGCCAAACCCAGATTACTTCCAGTTCTATTATGTCATCAGCTGCTTCAGCTATTCGAACTGGTAATACTGAAAAGACACTTAGTTATTTCACGCCCAGTATGCAAAAAGCGGTAGAATATACAATGGAATTTTTAGATGCAGAAGGTAGGCTAACTTTAGGTAATATTTTGTCTGGCGCCACATTGACTGAATCAACTGAAAACAAAAAAACATACTCTAACGAAGTATATTTTTCTCTCGGAGGTTATGAAGTATCGATATATTTTTATGTAGAAAAACAAGACGATAATTCGTGGCTATTAACCAATCTGTAATAATATTATAATTTAAAAATAAAAAAAACGTCTTCCCAAATTAGGAAGACGTTTTTTATAAACTCTACAAAACATTAATAAACAAAGAAGCTAAAGCCGCTAAAATAAATGTTATATTTAATCCAAAATTTAATGACAAATAAACCGCTAAAGCTAACATAATAATTTTACCAATATGAACCGACACTTCTCTTAAGACTGTAAATTCATCAACATAATGACCTTTGTCGGCAACAATTTCATAATTCAACGAATCAAACGGCGTATCTTTAAATATCTGGGTTATACTGTGATAAGCACCTAATATAAAAATTTGTGAAGCAGTTAAAATAAAAGTTTTTGCTAACCAACCAATAGCATAAAATCCCGTTCCCCACCGCAACATAGAACGTTTGTCTAATAAATCAACATATTTCCCAGCTATTAGCTGCAGTAAAATGGTTATCAAAATAATACCAGAAGAAATCGCACCCATCTCTAAAAAATTTCCTTTTAAAATCTGCCAAATAAAAATCGGCCAAATAATAAGCCCGACAACATTTTCCGCACCATTAGCTATGTTAGCAACTACCAATTTTCTGTTATCTTTTTTAAATAAATTTTTAATTGTTTGCCAAGCTGTCCAAGAAAAAGTTTCCTGAGCGTTGGGCAAAGCCAAAAATGGAATCACTACTGAGGCTAATAATATTAAAACAATTACAAATACTATATTAAAACCATAGATGGTAATTAAAAATCCAGCAGCAATTGGCATTAAAATACTTAAAAATGCTTTAGTCGCCCACATTAAACTTATCTCCTTACCTCGATCAATCTTGTTGGTAAATTTAGCAAAGTCAGTATGGAAAGGTGTCCAAAAAGTTAAACGACTCAAAGTTAAAATAAAAACTGAAAGTCCTAAAAACAACCAAACGTTTTTATCAATAAAAATCATACAAAGATAAAAAAGAACATCAAAAATAACACTAATTCTTAAAGAGCGACTAATACCTATTTTATTTATAATAAAACTAGACAAAAAAGGCAGTGCTAAAATATAAAATAAACTTCCGATTAAATAATATAAAAAAACATAATCTACTCGTCCAGTTTTTTGTAATAAAAAAACTGGTAAAAATAATCCTAGCATACCATTAGCAGCAAATTGAATCATTCTACCAGAAAAAAGAGCTACGAAGCCAGGAGTTAAATCATTATTGAGATACTTTAATTTTTTGAAGCTAAATTTGGTAAATTTCACCATAATTTTACATTAAAAAACAGTTTACGGCTTACTTTTGTCGAACTGCAAAATAATTAATATTTTATAAAATTAAATTATTTAATAACAATGTTCACTAATTTACCTTTGACAAATATAGCTTTAATTATTTCTTTGTCCTCTATCCATTTTTTAATTACTTCGCTTTCTTGAGCTATTTTTTTTGCTTTCTCTTCGGTAATATCAGCACTAACTTCAATCTTGTCTCGTACTTTGCCATTAATTTGCAATACTAATTCAATCATCTCGTCTTTTATTAAATCTTTATCATATTCCGGCCAACTCTCTTTAAATATACTTTCTTTATGACCTAGATTTTCCCAAAGTTCTTCAGATAAGTGTGGGGCAAATGGACATAAGATTTTAATTAAACTTTCAGAAGTTTCTAGGGATATATTCTTTTGTTCATTTATTTTGTTTACCAAAATCATCATCGCACTTATAGCAGTATTAAATTTAAATTCTTCAATATCTTCTCCAACTTTTTTTATGGTTTTATGCAATAAATTATTTAATTCTTTTTGTTCATCATTTTCTTTACTAATTTTTGATTGCGATTCCCAAACTTTATCCAAAAATTTTCTAGCGCCAATCAAACCATTAGTGCTCCAAGCACACGGCTGACTAAACGGTCCCATAAACATTTCATAAACCCTCATAGAATCAGCTCCAAAATCTTCTACTATATCGTCAGGGTTTATTACGTTCCCCCAACGTTTACTCATTTTTCGGCCATCTTCAGCATTGATTAAACCGACATGTTGCAAACGTTTAAATGGTTCTTCGTGACTAACTGCCCCAATATCAAATAAAAACTTGTGCCAAAAACGAGCGTAAATTAAATGTCGCGTTGCGTGTTCAGCACCACCAACATAGAAATCAACCGGCGACCAATATTTTTCTTTTTGCTTATCAACTAAAGCTTTCTTATTTTTTGGATCAATATAACGTAAATAATACCAGCTTGAACCAGCCCATTGTGGCATAGTGTTAGTTTCTCGTTTAGCTGGACCACCACATTTTGGGCAAGTTGTATTTACCCATTCAGAAATATTTGCTAACGGTGATTCACCTGTACCAGTTGGTTCATAATTTTTTACTTCAGGAAGTTTTACTGGCAAATCTTTCTCTGGCACACCAACTGCTCCGCATTTTTCACAGTGAATAATCGGAATTGGTTCTCCCCAATACCTTTGACGAGAAAACACCCAATCTTGCAAACGATAATTAATTGCTTTCTTACCAACCTTTTTCTTTTCTAGCCATTCATTCATTTTTGTAATTGCTTCTTTAATCCCGAGTCCGTTTAAAAACCCCGAATTTATCAATTTGCCATTACCAATATGACAATGTTTACCTTCTTTTACTTCTTCTAGAAATCTTTTAATACCTTCTTTTATTGTTTCATTTTTTGGATCATAAGAAACAACTGTACTTCCTCTTAACTGACTTTTACCAGTTTTTTCATCCTCAATAAAATAATTTGAAAAATTTTCTATTTTTTCGGGATATATTACGCAAATTATGGGTAACTTATATTTTTTAGCAAACTCCCAATCTCTTTCATCATGAGCTGGCACAGCCATAATGGCTCCCGTGCCATAACCAGCTAAGACATAATCTGCCACAAAAATTGGTATTTCTTGATTATTAACTGGATTGATGGCTGTTAATCCTTCAATTTTCACGCCAGTCTTATTTTTAGCTAAATCGGTCCGCTCTAAATCAGATTTATTTCCAGCTTGCTTAATATATTTTTCAACTTCTTTATAATTCTTTATGCTTGACTCATGATTTTTAATTAACTCATGCTCTGGCGCCACCACCATGTAAGTACAACCGAACAAAGTATCTGGTCGAGTAGTAAACACTTCTAAATTATAATTGTCATCCCGGAGCTCCGATGAATCGGAGCGATAGGATCTCGAGATTCTATCACTTCGCTCATTTTGATTCGCTTGTTCCAGAATGACAGAAAATTTCACACTTGCTCCTTCTGATCTCCCAATCCAATTCTTTTGCATTTCTTTTATAGACTCCTCCCAGTCTGGCAATTTCTCTAAATCATTAAGTAATCTATCAGCATAATCCGTAATCCTCAAAACCCATTGTCTCATTGGCTTTCTTTCTATCTCTGTTCCACAACGTTCGCAACGACCACCCTCTAAATCTTCGTTAGCCAAACCAGTTTTACATGACGGACACCAGTTTATAGGTTCATAGGATTCATAAGCCAATCCTTTTTTAAACATTTGCAAAAATATCCATTGTGTCCATTTGTAATATTCTGGATCAGTTGTATTGATTTCTCTTTCCCAATCATAAGTAAAACCTAGCTTTTCCAATTGGGCTTTGAATGTTGCCACGTTTTTATTAGTTGTTTCTCGAGGATGTGTTTTATTTTCTAAAGCATAATTCTCTGCTGGTAAACCAAAAGCATCCCAACCCATTGGATGAAGAACGTTGTATCCTTGCATCATTTTCATTCGAGAAAAAATATCGGTCGCAATATAACCTTTTGGATGACCGACATGTAGACCTACTCCTGAAGGATATGGAAACATGTCTAAAATATAATATTTTGGCTTCTTTTTATCTTCACTCGTCTGATATGATTTATCTTTATCCCATTTCTCCTGCCATTTTTCTTCTATTTTTTTGTGATTATATTTTTCCATTATATTGTTTAAGCTCTCTTTATCTTTCTATTATTTAATTTTTTTCTAGCAACCTCTTGCATGTCTTCGTCTTTATCATACTCGTCCAAAATCTCTGCCCCTATTATCTCTTCTAGTACATCTTCAATCGTCACTATACCAGAAACACCACCGTATTCATCTAATACTAAAAATAAATGATGTCGACTTTTTTTGAAAGCGTCTAGTAATTCATCTAATGGTTTATTATAATCCGTAAAAATGATATCTTTTCTAGCTATCTCGCCAGCTGTTTTATTTTTACAATTAACGGCTGGTAAATCCTTAACATACAATATGCCAATAGTATTATCTAATTTTTTTTCATAAACAGGAATTCTTGAATGACCAGTTCTACAAATCTTCATAATAGTTTTATCATTTAATTTTTCCTCACTTGATAATGAAAAAACTGTTGTTCTTGGAGTCAAAATATCTTGAACAGTCTTGTCTGAAAAAGAAAGTGCGCCTTTAACTATCCTCTCTTCTTCTTTGTCAACTTCACTTTCTTTTAGATGTTCGTGATCTTCAATTATTTTCATTAATTCATGTTTTGAATAAACGGTTGGCATTTCATCACCCAAGGCCTTATCAAGAAGCCAAGCAAGTGGTTTACAAATTGGATATAGTATAAAAATAAATAATCTAACTAACCAAGCTATCTTTGAACCCAAGACTAAAGCATAGCGAGAAAAAGCTGCCTGTGGGATTATTTCGCCAAACACAACGATTAAACTAGTAGCTATTAAACCAGCCATAAATCCAGAAGCAATAGAACCTAAGAATATTGATAAAGTTGAATTAACAGCCACGTTACCAATCAAGAGCGTGCATAAAAGTAAATTGCCATTTTTACGCACTTGATAAACTTTAATCGCCTGAGCATCTTTCAGCTTTACCTTTCTTTGCAAGTCATCTTTATTTAAACTAAAAAAACCAAGAGTTAACCCGGAAAAAAGCGCTGATAATAAGACTAAGGCGACAACAATAAAATATGCCATAAATTTTTAAATATATTTTAAATATATTAGTAATTTTAGCTAAAATAAAATAAAAAATCAAGTTATTGTTTAATTTCTATGCCAACTGGACAATGATCAGAGCCTAATATTTTATCTAAAATAAAAGCTTTTTTTACATTTTTTACAATTTTATTTGAAACGCACAAGTAATCAATCCGCCAACCAATATTTCGCGCTCTAACATCAAAACGATAACTCCACCACGAATATTGTATTTTATCTTTATTAATATATCGATAAGTATCAATAAAATTATTCTTCAAAAAACCACTCATCCATTTTCTCTCTTCGTCTGTAAAACCAGGGTTACCAACATTGTCTTTTGGTCGGGCGAGATCAATATCTTGATGAGCTACATTAAAATCTCCACCAATAATAACTGGTTTTATCTTTTGTAATTTATTTAAATATTTAGTGATTGCCTGATTAAATTTTATTTTAAAACCTAAGCGAGTTAATTCATGATTGGCATGAGGAAAATACGTATTAATCAAAAAATATTTTTTAAATTCCAATGTTTGAATTCTGCCTTCACTATCAAATATTTTTTGCCTAATTCCATTACTTACATTAATTGGCTTAACGTTGAGATTATTTTTTATCAAAATAGCTGTTCCACTGTAGCCAGGTCTTTCAGCTGAGTTCCAATATTCAGTATAATTTAAAAAATCAAATTTTTCTTTCAAAATATCTTTGTCACTAATTTTTATTTCTTGCAACAATAATACATCTGGTTTTTCTTTTTTTAAAAAATACAAAAACCCTTTACGAATTACTGCTCTAATACCATTAATATTCCAAGATAAAATTTTCATATTATTTACCTTTTTTCTCTATCATTTTTCCCAGATTCTTAACACTTGCACCGCTAACTTTCATTATCGGTTTATTCTTTTTCTCTCGACGAGCACCTTTGGCTACAATTTTTTTCTCTAAACCCTCAATTTGTTTAGTCATTTGTTTCTTCATTGTGGCTGATGTTTAAAAATGTTATAATATTATCAATTATATCATAATTAATTTAATTTTTCAGGAAAGCATGTCAAAGTCGTGGTACAAAAAATGGTGGGGCATAATTATCGTTTTAATTTTGGCTTTATTTCTAACCCTTTTAGTCGCTTTATCTTTTTATTTCATAAATTTAGTCAAACAAGAAAAGGCAAAAATTGACGCTTCTAATGTAAATTTAACTGGTAATACTGTTGCCATAAATACTGATAACAATTATTGGCTTGGCTCTGCTAACCCTGAAGTTACCATTGTCGAATTTGTTGATTTTGCCTGTCCGTATTGTAAAAATTCCTATTCAAATATTAGAGAAATAAGCGTAAACTATAAAGATAAAGTAAAAATAATTTTTAAAGATTATCCTCTTTTTGAACAATCTCTTGACTTAGCTATGACTGCCCGTTGCGCTGGTGAACAAGGATTATTTCGGCTAATGCACGATAAGCTTTTTCAAAATCAAGGAGTAACAGAAACTGCAGATTTAATTGAACTTGCCAATCAAATTGGAGCTGATGTTGATAAATTTAGTTCTTGTTTAACACAAAAAAAATATTTAACACAAATTCAAAAAGATTTTTCTGCTGGAGAAAGCCTAGGTTTGACGGGTACCCCAATTTGGTTTATAAATGGTTATAAAGTTGAGGGTGATATCCCCCACGATACTTTTATACAAATTATAGAAGGTCTAATAAATTAATAATTCCTTGTCATTCCCGCGAATCCACCAACTGGCGGAGGGAATCTAGAGATTTACCATTTACCGATATTACAACTTTCTGGATCCCCGATCAAGTCGAGGATGACAAATAAAATTATGATCCAAATACGAATCCATGGGCGAGGCGGACAAGGCGTAGTTACTGCCGCTGAATTAATCGCTATCGCTGCCTTCAAGGACGGTCAGCAATCACAAGCTTTTCCATCTTTTGGTGTCGAAAGAACTGGCGCACCAGTCGAATCTTTTGTTAGAATTGATAATCAACCAATCAATACTCGTGAACATATTTATGAACCAGATATTTTGGTTATTCAAGATGCTTCTCTGCTTGATGCTATTGATGTGTCAACTGGTTGTTCAGAAAAAACTAAAGTGATAATCAACACAGCAAAAAAAACTAATCAATTAAAAATTAAACTACCCAAAGAAAATATTTTCGCTATTGATGCTACTACTATTGCTCTAGATATTATCGGTAAAAATATTGTTAATACCACCATACTAGGTGCTTTTGCCAAGATTACAAATCTAGTTAGCTTAGCGTCTTTAAAATTAGCTATAAAGGAAAAATTTAAAGACAAAGGTAATATCATTATTAATAAAAATATTAAAGCGATTGAACAAGCTTATAAAGTTTATGAAAAATAAAATAAATTTAAAAGTTTATCCAGCTTCTGCTCAAAAAAACAAAACTGGTGGTTGGCGGACTAATCGACCTGAATTTGATTTTGATAAATGCATTGGTTGTGGGACCTGTTCTCGACTCTGTCCAGAGGGTGCTATAAAAATGGAATTAACTAATGGAAAACTAAAACCCAAAGTTGATCTTAATTATTGCAAGGGTTGTGGTTTATGTGCGGAGGAATGTCCAGTCAAAGCTATTATTATGAAATTAGAAAAAAAGTAGGAATAATGCAAATATAAAATCAAAATAAAAAACTTGTCATTCCCGCGAAAGCGGGAATCCAGAATAATTTAAAAAATAGATTCCCGCTTTCGCGGGAATGACATAACATTATATGAAACAAATTTTAGAAGGTTCAAGAGCAATTGCTCTAACAATAAAAAACATAAAACCAAATGTAATATCCGCTTATCCAATCACTCCGCAAACTCATATCGTAGAAGACTTGGCAAAATTTAAAGCTGACGGTGAAGCCAACTATGAATATGTTCGCGCTGAATCAGAATTTGCTGCTGCTTCCATTGTCGCTGGTGCTAGTGCAACTGGAGTTCGTACTTATTCTGCCACTAGTTCACAAGGTTTACTTCTGATGGCTGAGGTAATTTTTAATATCGCTGGCATGCGTTTGCCAATTGTTTTAACTTGTGCTAATCGAGCCATATCAGCTCCAATTAGTATCTGGAATGATCATCAAGACGCCATGACTGTCCGAGACGCTGGCTGGATTATGCTATTTTCAGAAAATCATCAAGAAGCTGTTGACCAACATATTATGGCCTACAAACTTGCCGAGCAACTGAAATTACCAGTCATGGTTAATGTTGATGGTTTTATTTTAACTCATTCGTATGAACCAGTTTATATACCGACAGAAAAACAAATAAAAAAATATTTACCTAATTATAAACCAAAAACTAATGAATATTTAGACCCAAAGAACCCAATTACTATGGGTTATTTGGCTACACCAACGCATTACATGGATATTCGCCAAGATTTGCACGACAAATTAACGGATAGTCAAAAAACAATCAATAAGGAATACAATAACTTTCAAAAAATATTTAAAACCAAGAATTCAAATCATAACAATGGTTTAATAGAATATTCTGGTCCGAAAAATCCAAAAACAATTATTGTTGCCATGGGTTCGGTAGTTGGTACAATTAAAGATACAATTAAATCAGAAAAAAATGTTGGTGTATTAAAAATAAAATGTTATCGTCCATTCCCAGAAGAAGCCATTTTATCCGTCATTAATAAAGCAAAATATATCGCTGTATTAGACAAAGCTATCTCTCTGGGTAGCTCTGGACCATTGGGCATAGATATCATGGCAACTGCTCAAGGAAAAATTAAAGTAAAAATAAAAAATTACATTGTCGGTCTCGGTGGTCGTGATATCACAAAAAAAATGATTGAAAATATTATCACTGATGTTAAAAAAAATAAAGATAAATTAGAATTTATTGGATAAATTTGTAAATCTTCAATATACGTAAGTACTGTTAATTAATTAAAAATTCACGAAATAAAAAATCAAAGTAAAAATTTATTAGATATTATAATTTATAATTTAGAAATTTAAAAAACCTATGCACAACAAGTTGCCAAAAATTATAGCTGTATCCTTCCTACTTATTTTTGCTTTTCAATTAGTTGGATTAATTTGTATTATCAGCTCTCCTCAAACTGTTCAGGCGGCCCCAATACAATTTAAACCACAAGTTGGAATTGGTGATGATTTTAAAACAACCGGTACTTACGATGTCAGTAAAAAAGTTGGAGACAAATTACAGAGCACATTATTAAGCAAATACATCGTTGCAATTTATAAATATGCCATAGGCATTGTTGGCATATTAGCAGCTGTTGTTTTAATGTTTGGCGGAGTACTGTGGATTACGGCTGGCGGTAATAACGAGCGAATCAGTAGCGCTAAATCTTGGATAGCTGCTTCATTGTCTGGTCTAGTTTTGGCTCTCTGCTCTTACATGATTCTCTATACAGTTAACCCCAATCTGGTTGAGTTTAAACCAATAGAAACAACAGTAGTTAACAAAACAGTTGTCGGGTGTTGTAAAATAGATGAAAATAATGGAAAAAGTTATGTAACTAGGTCTGAATGTGATCGACTAGCTAAGGATGGTTGGGGAGGAGAAGGCACTCTTTGGGATTCAACAGCAAAAAAATGTGCCATAGAAGTTAAGGGTTGCTGCAAAAAATATAAGGTCGACAAGATAAGTCAATGTGTTCAAAAAGACACAGAAGCAGACTGCAAAGCATGGTCTCCATATGTAGTTTTTGATGCAAGAGCGTGTAGTGAAATTGAAGGATGCCCCAATAAATAATTTTTAAATTATGAGTTTATGCTTTATTTCACCAAATACGCTGAAAATAAATTCACTACATTAAACAAACATAAGGTTTATTTCACCCGTGAGCAAATAGAAGATGCTGTTAACGTGCCTGACCAGACTAGCAAAAAATCAATTTATCAAATATCACACAAAGAAAATATTGGTGTCATTTACACTAAAGAATCGGACACTGTAAAAATAATTACTTTTTACCCAATCAAAAATGTATAATGTATTTTGTATAAAGTATTATGGATAATAATAAAATTAAATCTTTTACTGATCTTAACGCATGGAAAGAGGGGCATAAATTAGTCATAGAAATCTACAGAATAACTAAAGATTTTCCTAAAGAAGAATTGTTCGGCTTAACTAACCAAATCAGAAGAGCTGCAGTTTCGATAACTTCAAATATCGCTGAAGGTTTTAGCAGACAATCACCGAAAGAAAAAATGCAATTTTATTATATTGCTCAAGGCTCATTAACT